>Ga0335071_10000237_pt1 | contig 64073 bp, 58 predicted proteins | sample Lox_Sample_15_FD_206724 | JGI IMG/M metagenome (GOLD analysis project Ga0335071, IMG submission 206724) | Soil microbial communities from Loxahatchee National Wildlife Refuge, Florida, United States - Lox_Sample_1.5 | ecosystem: Environmental > Terrestrial > Soil > Wetlands | place: USA... | reverse complement strand
CCTACAACGACAAAGCCGAGCCTTTCGTCTGGACCAAGAAAAAGGTCCGTCAACGCAGGTTCAAAGGCCGACGTATCACTCAGCTATGATTCCGGGTACTAGGTATCTGGTCGATGGAGGAAGCAGTCTCCGCACCCCATTGGTCTGAGGCCTGTTGATTCTTCGGATCAATTGAGGGCGGAGCGCCATTGAAGTTGCTCCACGTGAGCTTCCCGAATGGAATCATATCTCTCTGCAGTTGCTGGCCGAAAAGGCCTTTAGATTGCTGCACCACATGCGCCAGCTCATGCCCCAGCAATCTCTGCCCCGCAGACGAGCCCGGTGCAAATTCCCCTGCCCCAAACACCACATTGCTTCCCACCGTATATGCTCTCGCCCCCAGCACCTTCGCCGACTCGGCCGCTGTCGCATCCGTATGTACACGCACCTTGCTGAAGTCGTGTCCAAATCGCGGCTCCATGAAATCGCGGGTCCCCTTATCCAGCGGCTGGCCCGATGAGCGCAGCACATCATGCACGATCGGAGGCGCCTCACTGCGGCTTGGTTCGGCGCGCCCGGCCGGTTTGGTTTGCAGCGTGTTTGCCTCTTCTCCTTCCTCGCAGGCTGCGCATTTGCGGCTGACCTGCGGCGGCGCTGCGGCCGGCTCAATCTCCGGGGCAGGCATGCGCATCACTTGATCGGCGACGCTATCCGCTTCATGCTCAAGCGGATCGTTGGGCTGTCCGACCACGAGCTTTCGCTGAATGACGCTTGGCTGCGGAGATGATCCTCGGCTTGCCCGGTCAGGCGGAAATAGCGGGATCTTGCTGAAATCCCATGAGGCGCCACGCGACGGCTCTCCGGTCATCGTGTTCTCGGTAGCACCGCCCTGCTGCCTCGACGTTTGCTGTGCCAGAAGCCGCAGGGTTGCCTGATTTCCGATCGTGTGTTGAAGGAATAACGCCTGCTCGACCGGATCGTGGCCAAGCCGATGCCCCAAAAGAGTCGATTGCTGAGGCATCTTTCTGGATGAATTTTCAAGCGCCTTCGTCTGGGCTTTGGGGACCTTCGGAGCAAACATGGCGGCGCCCTCGCTGGTCAATGGTAAGAGAAAATGATCGCCTTACGGAACTAATTGGCTGAATCCGATGCTTCGCATCTTATCGCATTAGCTGCCTCATCCCAGTCCCGTTTTCCGCAGCCCAATGGCCCGCCCTCGGGCTATGCTCAGAGCTTGCTTTTTCGAATGCGGAGGGGGCGGTGACGCGGCTTCCCATATTCACCGTATTTGGGGCATATCGCGCGCGCGTGTTACGGGGTAATGGGAGCGTGCGTCACCCTGGTTATTATGCACCGGCTGGAGCCGGATGCCGCAGAAATTGCTGCCGTGCTTGGTCCTGATCCGGGCGAAGCCTTTACCGGCAAGCCTGTCGCTGAAGCTGTTCCGGACGCCCGGTTTGCCGCCGAGTTTCTTGATGTAGCAGGCCCAGTTCTCGTACAGCGCCGCCAGCGCCTCGCTCCTGAACTCGTTGCTGGGGTTGGGGTCGCAGGCCTCCTCGATCCGCTCATGCAATGGTGTTTTTGTAACTGCTGCGATGCAATAGCGAGTTCCGAGTTGGGTCATTCACGTCGCTTCGGCTGCACGCCAGCCAATTCTGGTCCAGCTCAGAGCCGACACCGGGTCAAAGATCGGGTTGCGGCGGCAAGGGCCGACAGGTGACATTCGAAATGAAAGAGGCCGCCTCGTTGGCGGCCTCTTTCTGTCGGCGCGCAGTCACTTTTTGTAGTCTATGTTGCTACAACCCCACCATATCTCATTGCCGTTATATCCCATCGTCTTGACCTTATCGACGCAGTCAGTGTAGTTCGCAAAATTGTAGTAATTTCTGCAGGGTACCGCCGAAAAGCGTGGCCAACCCATGACATTGCAGCGCAGCGGCCCGGCGTTCGCCGGGGTAGACTGCGTGTTCGCCGCGTTGGCCGAGGTAATTGACAGGACGGTCAGGCCAGCAAGCAGCAGCAATGCTCTCATGACGATCTCCTCCCAATGACGGGACAGCAATTGCATCCCGGCGCGAGAGCGTATGCGCCCCTCCAGGAGGAACAACTGGAAATTCATGCTAGTACGTAAGGGGGCGACCTGCACAAATGCGAGAACAGCCCAATCAGGACACTCTCAAATTCAACTTGGGACACCGGGCGATCAAATGCGGGAAACTGCCTTGGAGTGCATCGCAATATTTTACAACCATGGCATCCTCGGGAGCGTGAACGGTGCGTCGAAGGGACTTCATTGCTGGTCTTGGGTCGGCAATGACCTGGCCGATCGCCGCGCGGGCACAGCAATCGGCGACACCGGACATCAAAACGCCTGATACTGACTTGCCCGGGCTGTCGGCAATTCGAGCTGGAGCGGGAATGAAGAGCGGCATCGCGGCGCTGGCAGCCCGCGACAACGCCATGTGGTGCGACGCAGTTTGCCGGGCGCATGACCGTCCTGGCGAGTTTCATGAGGCGCTCTGGTCGACCCCGCTGGGAACGCCACGCTTCTATCCCGACGCGGTGACGACCGCGGGCGTGGAAGCTGCGCCAGCGCAGCTCGATGCCATCGCCGACTTGATCGGTTCAAATCGGCGGCGGGAGTGGTCTGTCAAGGACAGCTTCCATTGCCTGCACCTGGCGTCGCTTGGCTTCGAGCCATTGTTCGATGCCGAATGGATCGCGTTGAGTGGCGCGCGGCCGGACGTCGGGCATCAGCGGCCGGGCGACCGTTCGACCATTGTGACCGACGAAGCTGGGTTGAGCGCCTGGGAGCGGTCCTGGGCTGGGGAGGACGCCAAGGCGGCCGCGATGCCCCTGCCGCGCGTGTTCATGCCTCGCCTGCTTGCGGAAGACGGCATCGTTTTTGTCTCCATTCGGGGAGAGGACGGCAGTGCCGGTGGCGGCATCCTCAATCGAGGTGCCGATGTCGTCGGCCTTTCAAAGCTGTTCGGCTCGCAAATGGATCGGGTCTGGCGAAGCCTGATCGCGATGGCCGGTGAGATTTTTCCCGGCCAGCCTCTGGTCGGCTACGAGCACGGACACGATCTGGCCGCCGCCAAACGGGCCGGGTTCGGGACCATTGGTCCTTTGCGGATCTGGAGACTTCCCGCCACGGCGCGATGATGACAGCTTGAACTAGCTCCTGGCGAAGGATGCGACGAGCGCATCGACCTCGTTCTGATCCGGCCCCTTGCAGCGGGCGTTGACGCGCGGACCTGTGGCGTAGCCGATCCAGAGCACGATCTCGTGGGGTCGCGGCGCGTCATGGATCAGCACCGGGGTCGAATCGAAGGCATCGAGATCCCAACCCTCGTCGAGGGGGCCATAGATCAGATCCACGCTCGTGCCCGGCGGGCCGACCTTGGCGTGGCCCGGAATGATGACGCGACCGCGCTTGATCGCGCTACGCATCGCCATGCCGAGTCTCGGATGGATCATCGCGGCGCCATGCTCGAGGTCGCCGCCGGTCCCGACCAGCGCCGCCTTGGTGTAGGCGCGCAGCTGTGCCGGGCTCGCGCCGAGCGTCGCCAGCGCCGTCTTGGTGAGCGACGCCCCGAGTTCGAGCGAATAATCGATCAGAGGCGCAAGGTCGGCTCCGGCGGCCTTGCCGGCGAGCGGGTTCTCGAAGACGGCGGCGATCGCGACACGTCGCAGCGGGACGCCGGCGGGCGCGCCGTACTCGCTGTTGATCTCCTCGACGAGAGTGACGGTCTTGCGAATGGTCATGAGATGCTCGCCATGTTCGGTCCGACGTTCCAATCTCCGGAGACTACCAACTTATCGTCCTTCTGCACGGGCAATTGTGATGCGCCGGACCGCATTGGCTCGATCGCGTCGATCCGTGCGCAGCATCCTGGAAGGCTGGCGGATTGTTCCCGGATCGACGCATGACCTGCCAGGCGCTAGTCCCCCGCGACGCTCCTGGCGTCCTGCCAGCGCTCGACCACCCACATGGCGCATTTCTGCAGTTCGCTGGCGCTGATGAACTTGCCCTCGAAGCGCGAGGAATCCGCGATCCAGAACGGATCGCCCCGGCCCTCGAACCCGAGCACGACCATGAAATGGCCGGGCCACTTCTGTTCCACGCGATCGCCCTTGCGGTCGTACTTCCACGTCACCACGTTGTCCTTCGCCAGGAAGACCAGCGGCTTTTGGTGGCGCAGCAGCGCCCTGGCGTCGTCAAGGCCCAGAACGGGCCGACTCGTATAGTCCGGCCAGTAACGGCTGATGTTGTTCATCATGATCGTGCCGGACGTCCCCTGCGGCACGCCATGGTCGTCCGCCGCGCGGCCGTATTCGGACGTGTATTTCATCGTATCCGCCGGCGTGACGCCCGCAAACGAGACGGCGCCGTGCGGCGCCCTGGGCGAAAGCCGTTCGAGATAATCGATGATCATCGCAAGGCTGGTCGGACCGCAGCCGGCTTCCGCCATCTTGGTCCAGTGAACGTCCTTCCATGCAGCTTTCGTGGACCCGTAGGTCAAATTGCCCCAGGTGCCTCCCGACTGCCGATATTCGGCGCCAAACACCGTGACATTCAGCTCCGCCGCAACCGGAGAACTCGACCAGTCCCTCCGGCGCTGTGCCGGGTCGGCGTAGGACTTGAAGACGGGTCGCGCGGTCAGTTTCGTCGAGCCGCTGTTCGTCGCCAACACGTCATAGGTGGAAAGCCCTTCGGCGGCATTGAATCCCCTCGGTTCGCCGACGCTTACGATGGCAGGATCGTCAGCATCCACGTCCATGATCATCTGTTCAAGCACCATGACACCGGAGTTGCTCCACAGATTGAAGTCGATCGTGGTATGTTCGCCGAGCACGAGGACGAGCGTCTTGGCATCCTTGTCGAGCCGGGTGGTCTTGTCGCCGGCGGTCCGTTGAAAAATCGGCATGTCCTTTCCTTCTTCGGGCGGCTGGCGGAGCCCGCGGGCAATCTGGCCCGCGGTCGCTGCTCCGTCCTCTCGCACCTGTCATGGCTGGACTATTCCATCGCGCCCGAAACTATCGAGACGCGACGACTGGTCTTGGACCGACGCGACAAACTGTTGGACCTGGAGGATCGCCATGCCGCCTTTTGTCGCAATGGCCATGAAGTGGCACGGCCGGCGGTCATGAACCGCGCTCGTGCGCCAGTTCGAGGGTCACGAGCCGCGCCAGCAAAGTCGCGGGATAGATCTGGCCGATGATCGCCTCGACATTGGCGAGGCTGCGCGCATACGGATGCAGCGGCGCAATGTCGCCGTAACCGGTGGTCGTCAGGGTCACGAAGCTGAAGTAGATGAGATTGCCGGCGATGGCGAAGTCGCCATGAAGCGCCGGCAGGTTCGTGAACGCCTCCGGCGATGCCAGGGCGACGAAGCCGTACAAGGCCACGAAGATCAGCCCGATGGTGAGATAGAGCAGGACGGCGCCGACGACGCGGTGGTACGTGATCCGCCCCGGCCCGAACACGGCGCGCGCCACCACGAGGCTGAGCGCCAGACCCGCGATCAGCCATGCGGCCGCGTCGAGGTGGAGGTCGGTGCGCGGCGACCGCTCGAAGTCGAGCAGGGCGGCCGTGACCACCAGCGCGATCGCGACCGCGATGGGCACAGCCACAAGCAAATTGCGCGAATACAGAAAGGCCGCGGGCAGCAGCACCAGGCCGAAAAAATATCCAAAATGCTGTCCGGTCACGACGCCGGCCGCCTGCATCGGGCCGAGCACGAACAGAAGAAACGACAGCATCAGCGTCAGCACCGTCAGGAGGGGATCGCTGAGACGCTGATGGAGGCGACCGAAGAGCCTGGGCATTCCTGTCCCTCCGTCCGGCCATTCAAGGCGCCGGTCTCGAATGGTCCCGAACCGGATCACGGGACGCGCCGCACGTCTCCCGCGACCACCAGCCTGACCCATTGAGCCAGATCAACACCCGCCCGTCCCCCGACCCGACCTTCCCGCCATCGCGGCCTGCGAAAGAGGGGACCAGGATGCAAACCCTGCTCAAGGAAATCCGGCACAATCCGCTCCTGTGGTTGCTCGTCGTGGTGCCGATCGTGCTGGCGGCCGAAAAAGCGGTACCGGAGGCGCATACTGTTCTATTCGTGCTCGCGGTCCTCGCCATTGTGCCGCTGGCCGCCCTTCTCAGCCACGCCACCGAGGCCGTCGCCGCCAGGACCGGCGATGCAATCGGCGGGCTGCTGAACGCGACGCTCGGCAATCTCACCGAGCTGATCATCGCCGTGACCGCGCTGCATGCCGGCCAGTACATGCTGGTGAAGGCGTCGATCGCCGGCGCAATCGTCACCAACACGCTGTTCATGCTGGGCGCCGCCTTCCTGCTCGGCGGCCTGCGCTATCATGTCCAGGAGTATAACCGCGCCGGCGGCCGGCTCTACTCGGCGCTGCTGCTGATGGCGACCGTCGCACTTCTGGCGCCCTCCGCGGTGGCCGATCTCGACCTCGCCCACGGCGCGGTCGTCACGCAAAAGCTCTCTACCGGCCTCGCCGTGCTGCTCATCGTCGCCTACGGCCTCGGCCTCGTGTTCTCGCTTCACACCCACAAGGATTTCTTTGCCAGCGAGGAGCATGGCGAGGCGGAGGCGCACTGGCCGATCGGCCTTGCCGTCGGCACGCTTCTCGTCGTCACCGTGCTGGTCGCCCTCGTGAGCGAGATCTTTGTGGAATCGGTGCAGAAGGCGGCGGAAACCTTTGGGATGAGCCCGGCCTTCGTCGGCTTCATCATCGTCTCGATCGTCGGCGCCGCGGCGGAGATGGCCGTGGCCTTCTCCGCCGCGCGCAAGGACCGCCTGGACATGAGCGTTTCCATCGCGCTCGGCAGCGCCTCGCAGATCGCACTGTTCGTCGCGCCGGTGCTGGTGCTGCTGAGCCATGTCGTCGGACCGGCGCCGATGAACCTGCAGTTCTGGCCGGGGGCGGTGACCATGGTGATGATCTCGGCGGTCATGGCCACCTTCATCACCAACAGCGGGCGCTCGGCCTGGTTCATCGGCGTCCTGCTCCTCTTCGTCTACATGATCTTCGCCATGACGCTCTACGTCGTCCCGCCAGTGGCACAAGGACCGGGATGACCGCGGCAGGCTGGACGCGGTGCTCGTGTGAAGCACTCAAAAACCTTCATGCGCGAAACAGGGTGACCGGATCGCGAAACCCCTTGAGGAGATGGTCGCTTCCACCATCGCCGATCATGGCGCCGGTGCGATCGCGGACCGCCTGGGTGACCATGATCTCGCCCGACTGCGCCATGGCCTGCGCGCGGGCCGCGCGGTTCACGACGGTGCCGACCGCCGTCAGGTCGCGGTGGGCCTGGCCGAACTCGCCGAAATTGGTCTCGCCGCTGTCGATCCCGATTCCGACGCCGATCTCGACATCCGCATCACCGGCGCCGATGGTGTGCAGGAGCTCTTCGCGCCTGGCCGAAAAGCGCGTCTGAATTTCGCGCGCGGCGAGAACGGCCTGCACCGGGTGATCCGCCTGCTTGACCGGAAAGTTGAAGATCGCGAACACGGCATCGCCGATGGTCTTGTTCAGCAGCCCGTCGTAGCGCCAGATCGCGGCGGCGCACTCGTCATAGAACACGTCGAGCAGCGAGGTCAGGGCCGGCTGGTCGATGCTCTGCGTCAGCGCCGTGTAACCGCGCAGGTCCGCGAACATGACCGTCGCATCGATCGTGATGGCGCGTGCCTTCATCACCCTGGAGAAGGCCATCTCGCAGATCGTGCAGGTATTCGGGTTCATCCGGCTCGGCTTGATGCCGACGAGGCGGAATGGCGTCGAAAGCGGCCCGCGCAGCGGGATCGGCAGATGAAGGTTCTGCCAACAGCCGAGACAGATCGTGGCAGGCTCCGGAGTCATCGCGGCAAAGAGACTAGCATTGTTTCGTGGAAAGCAGCAGAGGCTTCGCGGTCGCACGGGTTGCAATCACGGTGGTAGCCCAATGCGACAAACCCGCTTACTCAATTGCACCGGGAACGCAACGCCTCAGTGCATCTCGGAATTGTGAACCTGATGACCTCATTGTCCGAAGAGAGACCTCTAAGTCTGTGGTAATTTTGACGCCACGCGGATCCGCGTGCGTGATTGGGGGCAGCTCTTTTCCAAGTCGTCATAGGAGCGCTCGATGTCAGACCTCGTTGCGATCGTGTATCCATCCGAAGCCAAGGCCGAGGAAGTTCGGCAGAAGATCCTGAAACTCCAAAGCGAGTATCTGATCGCGATCAATGATGCGGTGATCGCGGTCAAGGAGGGCGAGTCCATAAAGCTCAATCAACTCGTGAACACCACGATGGCCGGCGCCGCCGGCGGCAGCTTGTGGGGACTGCTGCTCGGAATGGTGTTTTTGAATCCTCTTCTTGGCGTGGCTCTCGGGGCCGGCGCAGGCGCCCTCGGCGGCGCGCTGACCGATTTCGGCATCAGGGACCAGTTCATGAAGGATCTCGCGGCGAAGGTGAAATCGGGAGACGCCGTTCTATTTCTGCTGATCAAGAGCATGACGGCAGACAAGGTCCTCAACGAAATCAAGGATGCCGGAGGGACCGTTCTGAAAACCTCGCTCGATGACAAGAAAGAGCAGCACCTGCGCGACACCCTCGCAGCCGCTGCTCAGGCGAAGGCGGCCTAGCCAGCGCGGCCGGGCATCAACGAGAACGGCTGTCGCGCCAGCCTCGATCGTCCTGCGGCCGACACCGCCGCGGTCTGCGTCGCGGCGATGCGGGGCCTTGTGCCGCTCCGGCTGCGACGACGACTAGCTGCAGCAGGCGCCCCTGCGGCCGCACAGCCGTTCTCTTCTCTCGCACAGTCGAAGGCGGGAACGTCTGGATCGTGCGCTCGCGGTTGCCGCGCCCAACTTGTGAACCGAGCAACGGGAATGGCTCATGAGAATCCTTTCGCTTATTTTCGCGCTTCTCGGCTTGTCCTTCATGTTGACGGAGCCCGCGGTTGCGGCAATCAAGTTCAAGCGCTTTGCGCACTGTTCCGAGGGACCCGTGACCGTGAAAACCTGCGAATGTCACGCCGGCACATCGGGTCGCTATCACTTCTGCCATGCCGGCAACGCGTGCGACACACAGACGGGCAAATGTCACAAGTAATCGCGGGGCCGTTGCTGCGATGGCAATCTCCAAACCGGGGGCAAAACTTCATAGGGAGGCCTGACATGTCGCGTTCAAAGCTGGCGCTTATCGCCATGATGCTCCTCTCGATGGGCCTTGTTTTTTGGCCCCAACACCCTGCCAATGCCGCCAAGTTCTGCATGCAGCTGCGAGGGGCGACGTCCACAGGACAACCTGACTGTTCATTCTCGACGCTCGATGCGTGTCGCGCGCGGGTCAAGCATCGGGGCGGCGGACATTGCTACAAATTGGCTGCCGGTCAGTGAGGCGTGTCTGACGGTCGCTTCAATGTATCGGCGAACCCTGGAGGCGTAGCGCGCCTGCTCGATCTTGACCCGGCGGGCCCGATCGTTCGCCGCAACACGGTTCCGGAAGCCAGATGCAATCCGCTTCGTCCTCGAACGAAGGACGTGGCGCAGGCGGGCTCATCGAACCTGCGGGGACTGATCTCGCGGCTCGCGCGGGCCAGGACGCTCGGACGGAGCACGGCTGATCTTGGGCTGCAATTGCTTGAGATCGATGAAGACGTCGGCCTGCCGACGTAGCTCGTCGGCAATCATGGGTGGCTGGCTGGAGATCGTCGAGACCACGGTGACGCGGACGCCGCGGCGCTGCATGGCTGCCACCAGCGGGCGAAAATCGCCATCGCCGGAAAACAGCATCATATGGTCGATCTCCCCGGCCAGTTCCATCGCATCGACTGCAAGTTCGACGTCCATGTTGCCCTTCACCTTGCGGCGGCCGGCTGCGTCAACGAACTCCTTGGTCGCCTTCGTCACGACCGTGAAGCCGTTGTAGTCCAGCCAGTCGACCAGGGGGCGGATCGCCGAGTATTCCTGATCCTCGATGACAGCAGTGTAGTAGAACGCGCGGACCAGGGTTCCACGGCTCCGGAAATCCGTGAGCAGGCGCTTGAAGTCGATGTCGAAACCGAGCGCCTTGGCCGTTGCGAAGAGGTTGGCGCCATCAATAAACAATGCAACCCTGTCAGGGGACGACATTTCATTACCTGCCCTTCACGACCAGCCCATGAACCCGAACTGCTCAGGTTGGGAAGACGCCCGCTTTTGACGGATATTCCACCGCCCATTCGATGATGTCTCGGGTCTCAAATTTGCCTTGCCCGTAATTTCTGGGCAGCCACCCGTCCAAAGGCAGGAATTAACGGTGCCGCGCTCTGTTATGAATGGATGAGGCCTCAACCCTTCCTGGTCAGTGTTGCGATGCACGGTCGATTTCCAGTTTTTGACGTCGTCTTGAAGAAGCGCCGCCGAAGGTGGAGGTGGTTCGTCTGCACGACCAAAGGGGAGGCCGTCATGTGCGGCTCGGAAGGCAGCCGATCCGGTGCCAGATACCAGGCCGATCGGGCGCTTTTCCTGCTGCTATTGACTGCGCCGCTTCGATTGCCGGCCGAGGCCTCGCGACAGGCCCGCGCAAGCGATGGACGCCGCTGGGTGCGATGACCTCTTAATTTCGGGCGACCTCGTCGAAATGGGGGCAATGACCTCCGTCTATCTTGTCTTGCAAGGGAACACCGCGGCGCCGGCTTGCCGGCACCGCGGTGCGCTCAGTGGTCCCCAGCTTTCCCGGTGCAGCTCCTTTGATCAAGATCATTACCCGGGAAAGTGCTCGCGAAGCATTTGAACCGTGTCCGCTCGAGCTGTGGACTTATAGAAAAGGCTCAGAAATGAGTCTTGTGATAGCGCGCCAGACAATTGGGTTTTTCAGCCACCAGCTCAAAAAGCCGGATGCCGAGAGCGGGCCTCATACTCATGCGAGCAAGCGAGTCTAAGGCCCTCAGCCGATCGCGACGCCGGCGCCGACGGTGCGGTTCAGCACCTGCGTGGTCCTTTCGATGCGTTCGGCGGCCGCATTGAGGGCGCTGGCAACCGCGGCCTGGGTTTCGCGGGCGCGATCGTTCGCCGCGACGCGGACGTTGCGCAGGCTCTCGAGCTCCTGCTCCAGGTTCTTGATCTGCACGCCGGCATCGAGCAGCTCGTCGCAGACCGTCAGCGCGGCCATCACGGTGAGCCTGGCATCGCCGATCTCGCCGAACTTGCCGCGCAGGCTCTGGATGCGCGATTCGAGCTGCTCGGCGAGTTTGAGCAGCCGCACCTCCTGCCCCTCCTCGCAGGCCATGCGGTACTGCCGGCCGTTGATGGTGACGTTGATGTGGCTCATTCGTCCTCTCCGGCGCCGAGCACCGCGCGGATCGTGCCGATGGCGACATCGAGCCGCTCGGCGACCTCGCGGTTGGTGCGCTCCAGCTTGCGCGTTCGCACCAGCGATCCGTCGAGCTCGTCGGCGAGCCGCGAGCGGTCGGCGCCCAGCGCCTGAATCCGTGTGGCGAGCTCATCCTCGTCGCGATCGGCGTCGCGCCGCCGCTCGACCGCGCGCTCCAGCGCATCGAGCGCCGACATCAGTCGCCGCGTCGCTGCGTCGAGATCGGCGGAGGCTACCTCCGCTGGTCCGGATCGATTGGCTGGATGATCACTCATGCGCGTCGCGGCAGGACTCAACCGACAGAAGGCTCAACCGACAGAAGGCTCAACCGAAAAAAGCCCACCCCCCGGAGAATCCCGGAGCACGCGGGCACTCGATATTTCAACTTACGTGCCTGGCGAGGCCAGCGCAACGCCGTGACGGAACTATGCACTGCTAAGCAACATTCGGTCGGGGGGCGCGTTCATTAGCCCTGGACCGGCCTTTGACCGTCCCTTGACACGCCTTTGACTCTTGGAACCCAGGTGCTATCCAACCTTTTCGCCCGCGCTGGCCGCCACATGCCGGCCAATGCCGCGATAACACAGATCAAGCTAACTCAGTCGGACGGATCTCATCATGACGCAGGTCGAACATTCCCGCATGGCCAACGCTATACGCGCGCTGGCAATGGATGCGGTCGAGAAGGCCAAGTCGGGCCATCCGGGCCTGCCGATGGGCGCGGCCGATGTCGCGACCGTGCTGTTCACGCAGTTTCTGAAATTCGACGCCACCGAGCCGGCCTGGCCCGACCGCGACCGTTTTGTGCTGTCGGCAGGTCACGGCTCGATGCTGCTCTATGCGCTGCTCTATCTCACAGGCAATCCGGCCATGACGCTGGATGAGATCAAGCGCTTCCGGCAGCTCGGCTCGAAGACCCCGGGCCACCCGGAGAATTTTCATACCAGCGGCATCGAGACCACCACCGGGCCGCTCGGCCAGGGCATCGCGACCGCGGTCGGCATGGCGCTCGCCGAAAAGATGTTTGCCGCCGAGTTCGGCAAGAAGATCGTCGACCATCATACCTACGTGCTCGCCTCCGACGGCGACCTGATGGAAGGCGTCTCGCAGGAGGCGATCGCGCTCGCCGGCCACTGGCGACTCGGCAAGATGATCGTGCTCTACGACGACAACGGCATCTCGATCGACGGCCCGACCTCGCTCTCGGACTCGGTCGACCAGGTCAAGCGCTTCAAGTCGGCGGGCTGGCAGGCCGAACGGATCGACGGCCATGATCCCGCGGCGATCGCGGCCGCGATCAAGCGCGCGCAGGCATCTTCCAGGCCGACGCTGATCGCCTGCAAGACTACGATCGGCTTTGGCGCGCCGCATAAGGCCGGCACCGCGAAGGCGCACGGCGAGGCGCTCGGCGCCGACGAACTGAAGGCCGCCAAGGAAAATCTCGGCATCTCGCTCGAACCGTTCTCCGTGCCCGATGACGTGCTGAAGAGCTGGCGCGAGGCCGGCAGCCGCGGCGGCGCCGCGCGAAAAGAATGGGACGCGCGCTATGCCGAACTCGGCCCGCGCAAGCGCGCCGAGTTCGAGCGCCGGCTCAAGCATGAGCGGCCCGCGGCGCTTGGCAAGGCGCTCAAGACCCACAAGAAGGCGCTGCTGGCGAGCCCGCTCAATGTCGCGACGCGCAAATCCTCGGAAGCTGCGATCGAGGCGATTGCCGCGGCGATGCCGCTCGAATTCGTCGCCGGTTCCGCCGATCTCACCGGCTCCAACAACAACAAGGCCAAGTCGGCGGTGGCCTTCTCCGCCAAGACGCCAAAAGGCCGCTTCATCCATTACGGCATTCGCGAGCACGGCATGGCCGCGTGCCTGAACGGCATTTTCCTGCATGGCGGCTTTGCGCCGAACGGCGCCACCTTCCTGGTGTTTTCCGACTATGCGCGGCCGGCGATGCGGCTCGCCGCCTTGATGGGCACCGGCGCCATCTATGTGATGACGCACGATTCGATCGGGCTCGGCGAGGACGGGCCGACGCATCAGCCCGTCGAGCATCTCTCGGCGCTGCGCGCGATCCCCAACATGCGCGTGTTCCGTCCCTGCGACGCCGTCGAGGTGGCGGAATGCTGGGAGCTCGCTCTCAACCGGTCCACTGGCCCGACCGTGCTGGCGCTGACGCGCCAGAACCTGCCGCAGCTGCGCACCACGGCGCCCGATGACAACCCCTGCGCGCATGGCGGCTATGAGCTGGTCGCGGCCAGGGGCGAGGCAAAAGTGTCGCTGTTCGCGTCCGGCTCCGAGGTCGAGATTGCAGTTGCGGCTCAAAAGCAGCTTGCCGAGCAGGGCGTCGCGGCGCGGGTGGTCTCGGTACCCTCGCTCGAACTCTTGCTGGCGCAGCCGGCCGAGAAGCGGCAGGCCATCATCGGTCACGCACCGGTGAAGATCGCGATCGAGGCGGCCGTGCGCTGGGGCTGGGATGCCGTGATCGGGATCGATGGTGAATTTCTGGGCATGCATTCGTTCGGCGAAAGCGCCCCCTACAAGGACCTTTACAAGCATTTTGGAATTACCGCGGAGGCGGCCGTGAGTGCAGCCATGAAGCGCCTCGACGGCGGGAAAGGTTAAGGCGCCCGGACGGTTGTGATTGGCGGCAAAAAGGTCTACCAAGGCCCCCATATTCAATGCTTCCGCCCGGCCGAACCGGGCGTGTCCGCCGTAACAATTCCCGCGCGTGCGACCGACCGTCGCGTTCCGGGGATGACAACCGTCATGGAAGGAGAGGAAGATGGCAGTCCGCGTCGCAATCAACGGGTTTGGCCGCATCGGCCGCAACGTCCTGCGGGCCATCGCAGAATCCGGCCGCACCGACATCGAGGTGGTCGGCATCAACGACCTCGGCCCGGTCGAGACCAACGCCCATTTGCTGCGCTATGACTCCGTGCATGGCCGTTTTCCGGGCACCGTGACGGTCGAGGGCGACCAGCTCAGCCTCGGCAACGGCAAGATCAAGGTTTCTGCCGAGCGCGATCCGTCAAAGCTGCCGTGGCAGGCGCTCGGCGTCGACATCGCACTGGAATGCACCGGCATCTTCACCGCCAAGGAAAAGGCCTCCGCGCATTTGACCGCCGGCGCCAAGCGCGTGCTGGTCTCGGCCCCGGCCGAGAATGCCGATGCGACCATCGTGTTCGGCGTCAACCATGACACGCTCACCAGGGACCACCTCGTGGTCTCCAACGGCTCCTGCACCACCAACTGCCTGGCGCCGGTCGCAAAAGTCCTGAACGACACGGTCGGCATCGAGACCGGCTTCATGACCACGATCCACGCCTATACCGGCGACCAGCCGACGCTGGACACGCTGCACAAGGACCTCTACCGCGGCCGCGCCGCGGCGATGTCGATGATCCCGACCTCGACGGGCGCCGCGAAAGCCATCGGCCTCGTGCTGCCCGAACTCAAAGGCAAGCTCGATGGCGTCGCGATCCGCGTGCCGACGCCGAACGTTTCCGTGGTCGACCTGAAGATCGTCGCCAAGCGCTCGACCGATCCGAAGGAAATCAATGAGGCGATGAAGCGTGCCTCCGAGCAGCAGCTCAAGGGCATCCTGGGCTACACCACCGCGCCGAACGTCTCGATCGATTTCAACCATGATCCGCACTCGTCGACCTTCCACATGGACCAGACCAAGGTCATGAACGGCAACCTGGTGCGGGTGATGTCGTGGTACGATAACGAGTGGGGCTTTTCGAACCGCATGGCCGACACCGCCGTGGCGATGGGTAAGCTGCTGTAACGGAGCGAACCCGTCCTGCCGCGACCGGAGGATGTTCATGGGCGTTCAAGCCTTGGCGTTGATTCTGCTCCTCGGGATCATGGGCGGGTTGCTCTATGTGTTTCTGCGGTCCGGCGTGTCGATCAAGCCGGACCGCGATCGCAAGAACGAGGATTGGCCCAACATTACGGGCGGCGGCCCGAATTGAACCGACGCCGCCCAATCCAGATCGGACAGCGATGACAAAATCATTCCGCACCCTTGATGACGTCGACGTGAAGGGAAAGCGCGTGCTGCTCCGCGTCGACCTCAACGTACCCATGGAAGGCGGGCACGTCACCGACGCGACCCGCCTGGAGCGCGTCGCGCCGACAATCACGGAAATCGCCGACAAGGGCGGCAAGGTCATCCTGCTCGCCCATTTCGGCCGGCCGAAGGGGCGCGATCCCAAGGAGTCGCTGAAGCCGGTCGCCGAGGCGCTGTCCGGCGTACTGAAGCGGCCGGTCGCTTTCGCCGACGACTGCATCGGCGAAGCCGCGGCAAAGGCCGTCGCCGCCATGAAGGACGGCGACATCCTGTGCCTGGAAAACACCCGCTTCCACAAGGAAGAGGAGAAGAACGACCCGGCTTTCGTCGCGGAGATTTCAAAGCTCGGCGACATCTGGGTCAATGACGCGTTCTCCGCGGCGCATCGCGCCCACGCCTCGACCGAAGGCCTCGGTCACAAGCTTCCCGCCTATGCCGGACGCAGCATGCAGGCCGAGCTCGAAGCGCTGTCCAAGGCGCTGGAAGCGCCGACAAAACCCGTGATCGCGATCGTCGGCGGCGCAAAGGTCTCGACCAAGATCGACCTCTTGGAAAACCTCGTCAGCAAGGTCGATGCGCTTGTCATCGGCGGCGGCATGGCCAACACGTTTCTGCATGCGCAGGGCGTTGCGATCGGAAAATCGCTGGCCGAGCGCGAGCTCGCGCCGACCGCGCTGCGCATCCTGGAGAAGGCGGAAGCGTCGAACTGCGCCATCATCCTTCCCGTCGATGCCACCGTCGCGTTCCACTTTGCCGCGGGCTCGCCCTCCTTCGCCTACGGCCTCGATGCGATCCCGTCCGACAGCATGATCCTGGACATCGGCCCGCAATCGACCGCGCGGATTCATGCAGCGATCGACGACGCGGCGACGCTGGTGTGGAACGGCCCGCTCGGCGCCTTCGAGATCGCCCCGTTCGACCGCGGCACCATGGTGGCGGCAAAACACGCCGCCGCGCGGACCAAGGCGAAAAAGCTGGTGTCGGTCGCGGGCGGCGGCGACACGGTGGCGGCGCTCAACCAGGCCGGTGTTGCCCATGATTTCACCTACGTCTCGACCGCCGGCGGCGCGTTTCTTGAATGGATGGAAGGCAAACCGCTGCCGGGCGTCGAGGTTTTGAAAGTACGGTAACTCGAAGGACATCGCGGGCGCGAAGCCGCCCTGACACGGAGAACAGGACAGATGGCTCGGATCACGTTGCGTCAATTGCTCGACCACGCGGCGGAGCACGACTACGGCGTGCCGGCCTTCAACATCAACAACATGGAGCAGGCGCTGTCGATCATGTCGGCTGCATCAGAACTCGATGCGCCGGTGATCATCCAGGCCTCGCGCGGGGCGCGCTCCTACGCCAACGACGTGATGCTGCGCCACATGATGGACGCGGTGACCGAGATCTATCCGCAGATCCCGGTCTGCGTGCATCTCGACCACGGCAATGAGCCGGCGACCTGCATGACCGCGATCCAGGCCGGCTTCACCTCCGTGATGATGGACGGCTCGCTGAAGGCCGACGGCAAGACGCCGGGCGACTGGGACTACAATGTCGGCGTCACCAAGACGGTGACCGACATGGCGCATCTCGGCGGCATCTCGGTCGAGGGCGAGCTCGGCGTGCTCGGCTCGCTCGAGACCGGCATGGGCGACAAGGAAGACGGCCATGGCGCCGAAGGAAAGCTGTCGCACGACCAGCTTCTGACCAATCCCGACGAGGCCGTGAAATTCGTCAGCCAGACCAGGGTCGACGCGCTGGCGATCGCGATGGGCACCTCGCACGGCGCCTACAAGTTCACCCGCAAGCCGGACGGCGACATCCTCGCCATGAACGTGATCGAGGAGATCCACCGCAAGCTGCCGAACACGCATCTGGTGATGCACGGTTCCTCGTCGGTGCCGCAGGACCTGCAGGACATCATCAACGCCAATGGCGGCAAGATGAAGCCGACCTGGGGCGTGCCGGTCGCCGAGATCCAGCGCGGCATCAAGAACGGCGTGCGCAAGATCAACATCGATACCGACAACCGCATGGCGATGACCGGCCAGATCCGGAAAGTGCTCAACGAGCACCCGGAAGAGTTCGATCCGCGCAAATATCTGAAGCCGGCGATGGATGCGATGACGAAATTGTGCAAACAGCGCTTCCAGGAGTTCAACACCGCCGGACAGGCCTCCAAGATCAAGAAGGTCTTGACCCCGGCCGACATGGCCAAACGCTACGCCAAGGGTGAACTGGACCCCAAAATCGCGTAAAAAAGTCCTCCACAAGGCGGCCCCTGCGACCAACGTTCTCCTCCGCATTTGCCCGAGAACGGTCTATTTTCATGGGCAAGGCAGGGTCCGCTTTCGGAGGATACTTCGATGAACCTCAGCGATCTCAACAAGGTCGCCCTGGCCATGGTCACGCCGGGCAAGGGCATTCTCGCCGCTGACGAATCCTCTGGCACGATCAGGAAGCGGTTCGACGCCATCAAGGTCCAGTCGACCGAGGACAGCCGGCGCGACTACCGCGAAATGCTGTTCCGCTCCTCCGAGGCCATGAACCGCTATATCTCGGCCGTCATTCTCTATGACGAAACCATCTGGCAGAACGCGCGCGACGGCACGGCGCTGATCAAGCTGATCGAACAGGCCGGCGCCATTCCCGGCATCAAGGTCGACGAGGGCACGCAGGCGCTCTCTGCCTGTCCCGGCGAACTGGTCACGGTCGGCCTCGACAAGCTCGCCGAGCGCCTGACCAAATATTTCGAGCGCGGCGCGCGCTTTGCCAAATGGCGCGCCGTCATCGACATCGGATCGGAGATCCCGTCGGCGACGTGCATTCACGTCAATGCGCATGCGCTGGCGCGCTATGCCGCGCTGTGCCAGGCCGCGCAGATCGTGCCGATCGTCGAGCCGGAGGTGCTGATGGACGGCGATCACGATATCGACCGTTGCTCCGAGGTGACCGAACGCGTGCTCACCCACACTTTTCAGGAATTGCGCCTGCAGCGCGTCGCGCTGGAAGGCATGGTGCTGAAACCCAACATGGTCGTGCCGGGCAAGAAATCCGGCAAGCAGGTTTCCGTCGACGAGGTCGCCGGGAAGACGGTCAAGCTTCTCAAACGCTGCGTGCCGGCGGCGGTGCCGGGCATCGCCTTTTTGTCCGGCGGCCAGTCCGACGAAGAGGCGACCGCCCATCTCGATGCGATGAACCGGATTGGCGGACTGCCCTGGCCGCTGACCTTTTCCTACGGCCGCGCGCTGCAGGCCGCGCCGCAGAAAGCGTGGTCGGGCAAGCCGGAGAACGTTGCGGCCGGCCAGCGCGCCTTCACCCATCGCGCACGAATGAATGCGCTCGCCAGCAAGGGCGAGTGGATGGCCGATCTGGAAAAGAAGGCGGCATAATTGGCGACGAAACCTGCCCCGCGCCCCGCGCCGCGGCTCTATCTTGCGACGCCTGCCGTCGAGGATCCCGCGCAGTTCCTGCCACAGCTGCAGGCCGCGCTCGCGGCCGCCGACGTCGCGGCAGTGCTGCTACGACTGAAGCCGAGCGATCCGCGCACGACCGTATCGCGCGTCAAGGCGCTCGTGCCCGTGATCCAGCAGAGCGGCGCGGCGCTGCTGCTCGACGCCGGCGCGCTCGACGGCCAGTTCGAGCTGGTGGCGCGATCGGGCGCCGACGGCGCGCATCTTGGCGGCATCGCCGCGATGGACGAGGCGATGGCGGCCCTAAAACCCGATCGCATCGTCGGCGTCGGCGCGCTGGCGACGCGGCACGACTCGATGAGTGCGGGCGAGCAAGGCGCTGATTATGTGCTGTTCGGCGAGGCCGACGCGCAAGGGTTGAGGCCCTCCCGCGAGGCGGTTGCCGAGCGCGTCGGGTGGTGGGCCGAATTGTTTGAGCCGCCCTGCGTCGCGTATGCGGCCTCCCCTGACGAGGCGCGGGATTTTGTCGCCGCCGGCGCGGATTTCATCCTGGTCGACGATCTCGTCTGGTCCGATCCGCGCGGCGCGGCAGCGGCGCTTGCGGAGCTTGGCGCCGTGATCGGCGAGGCCTTCGCGTCCGCTTCCCAAGCGGATCGCAGCCGGACGGAGGTGAGCCAGGCATGACAGCTTGCCGTTTGATCGTGATCTCGATGGCGGGCGCGCTCTCGATGGCTGCGGAGGCCGCGGCCCAGGTGTCGCTGACGCCGCCGGGCCTCGAACCGCCGGCCACCACCAAGGCGGCGCCCAATCCGAAAGCCAAGGCGCCCGGCTTCGTGAAAAGGCCTCCGGCCGCCGAGGCGAAGCCCGCCCTGCCGGCTCCGCCGACGGCCGCCGCGACGGCTCCGGCTGCCGCGCCGGTCGATCCCAACGCCGATCTCGTCTACGGGGCCTATCAGCGCGGCATGTACAAGACGGCGTTCGACCTCGCCGGCGCCAAGGCGCAAGTCGGCGACGTCAAGGCCATGACCATGCTCGGCGAGCTCTATTCCAACGCGCTCGGCGTCAAGCGCGACTACGCGAAGGCCATCGACTGGTACAAGCGTGCCTCCGATGGCGGCGATCGCGAGGCGATGTTCGCGCTGGCTATGATGCGCCTGTCGGGGCGCGGCGGACCAGTCGATCGGGATGGCGCGGTCAAGCTGCTCGCCTCCGCAGCCAAGCTCGGCGAACCCAAGGCGGCCTATAATCTGGCGCTGCTCTATCTCGACGGCCAGACCCTGCCGCAGGACCTGAAGCGTTCCGCCGAGCTTTTGCGCATCGCGGCCGATGCCGGCAATCCGGAAGCGCAATATGCGCTGGCGACCTTCTACAAGGAAGGCACCGGCGTGCCGAAGGATCCCGCCAAAGCCGCGCAATTGTTGCAGCAGGCGGCGCTGGCCGACAATCTCGATGCCGAGGTCGAATACGCCATCGCGCTCTACAACGGCACCGGCACGCCCAAGAACGAGGCAGCCGCCATCGAGCTGCTGCGAAAGGCAGCCAGGCAGAACAGTCCGATCGCCCAGAACAGGCTGGCCCATGTGCTGGTCGCCGGTCTCGGCGTGCCGATGGACAAGATCGAAGGCTTCAAGTGGCATCAGATTGCAAAAACCGCCGGCAATGGCGACCCGGTGCTCGACGCGCAATATGCCGAGCTCAGCGACCAGGATCGGGGCAAGGTCGAGATGCTGGTACGGCGCTGGTTCGGCAATCTCGCCAACAAATGAGCTTGACGGGGCCGCGTCCAGAGGGCACCCCACACTCCGTTTCACCTCTCCCCTCTCGGGGAGAGGTTGGCGCGCGGCGCCGGGTGAGGGGTCGAACCCCACCGAGACCGTAACCCCTCACCCCCGCCCTCTCCCAAAGGGAGAGGGAGCGCACCTCCGTCGTGGACGCGATTTCCCATGCTGCATTCCGCTCTCATCAACGTCATGGTCAAGGCTGCGCGCCGCGCCGGCCGCAGCCTCAAGCATGATCTGGGTGAGATCGAGCATCTCCAGGTCTCGCTGAAAGGCCCCGCCAATTTCGTCTCGCTCGCCGACAAGCGCGCGGAGGAAATCCTCTACACCGATCTCGCAAAAGCGCGTCCCGGCTACGGTTTTGTCGGCGAGGAAGGCGGGGCGCGGGAAGGCACCGACAAGTCGCATACCTGGATCGTCGACCCGCTCGACGGCACCACCAATTTCCTGCACGGCATTCCGCAATTCGCGATCTCGATCGCGCTGCAGCGCGAGGACACCATCATCGCCGGCGTGATCTACAATCCCGGCAATGACGAGCTCTACATCGCCGAGCGCGGCAAGGGCGCCTTCCTCAACGACCAGCGGCTGCGCGTGGCCGGACGGCGCAAGCTCGACGAATGCGTGATCGCCTGTGCGATGCCGCATATCGGCCGCGGCGACCTCGAACTGTCGCGCCGCGAGATGACCGCGATCCAGAGCAAGGTCGCTGGCCTCCGCCGCTTCGGCGCCGCCGCGCTCGATCTCGCCTTCGTCGCCGCCGGCCGCTTCGACGGCTTCTGGGAGCGCAACCTGCACCCCTGGGACATCGCGGCGGGCCAGATCATGGTGCGCGAGGCCGGCGGCACCGTCTCCGGGATCGACGGCAAGGACGATGCGCTCACAACCGGCCACGTGGTCTGCGGCAATGAGTTCGTCCACGGCGAGCTGGTGAAGATGCTGAAGGCTGCGGAGAGGTAACCAGCCAAAACAGTTCAGAACGCCTTGGGCAAACCAGCCTGGCGCAGGATGGCGTTGGCCGTATGCCGGCTGGGAATCCCGATCGGTACCGCAAAATTGCGTTTCGTGATCGGACTGTGCCAAATCTCGTGGCTACCCCGCCCCTGACGCACCATCATGCAACCGGCGGCCTTCAACAGTTCCCGCAAAGCGCGATCGAATTGCGGAGCCATTCAGTTCGCGGCGGGCTCAGCTTCGCGCAGGGCGGTGATCTGAAGAAACAGCGACTGGGGATCGACGTCCGGATGATTGTCCGGCAACAGATCGAGCGCCATCGCGGAGATCTTGTCCAGCAGTTCGTCGAGCGTCGGCGCGTCGGCCGCGGCGGGAATGTCATCGCAATGCCCGCTCCAGACCGAAGCCTCGTCGTCCCAGGCCGCGGAAATCGTGAATATGACGGGTCGCGACATCGCTTCTTCTCGCTGCGAGTGACCGTTACAAGAACCTTGTTAGCACGATTTTCTTCATTTCGCCATGTCCGGCGCCAGCGGTCCGTAAACCTCGGCCTTCTGCTCCACAACGCCCTCCCGATCGCTCGCCAGGGCGCGCTGCACGACGACGAAGAACACCGGCACCATCAGCAGCGCGAGAACGACGACCGCGATCATGCCGCCCATCACACTGGTGCCGAGCGCCTGCTGGCTGGCGCCGCCGGCGCCTTGCGCGATCACCATCGGCAGCACGCCGCAGATGAAGGCGAGGCCCGTCATCACGATCGGGCGGAAGCGCAAGGCGCACGCTTCGATCGTCGCTTCGAGCAGCGGCTTGCCTTGGGCACGCAGATCCTTGGCGAATTCGATGATCAGGATGGCGTCCTTGGCCGCAAGCCCGATGATGGTGACGAGGCCGACGGTGAAATACACGTCGTTCGGCAATCCGCGGAACATGGCCGCCGCCACAGCACCGGCCATGCCGAGCGGCACGGTCAGCAGCACGGCGAGCGGAATGGTCCAGCTCTCATACAGAGCGGCGAGGCAGAGGAAGACCACCAGCACCGACAGCGCGAGCAGCAGCGGCGCCTGCGAGCCGGAGAGTTTTTCCTGCAAGGATTGCCCGGTCCATTCATAGCCAAAGCCGCGCGGCAGCTTGCCTGCGAGCCGCTCCATCTCGGCGATGGCATCGCCCGAGGTGAATCCCGGCCGCGCCTCGCCGCTGATGCGGACGGCGGGGTAGTAGTTGAACCCGGCGATCTGCGACGGCCCCTTCTCCCACTCGACCGACGTGAACGCGGACAGCGGCACCAGCCGGCCAGTACCGTTCTTGACGTTGTAGCCCAGAATATCGTCCGCATTCATGCGGCCGATCCGGTCGGCCTGCACGACGACGCGCTGCATGCGGCCGCGGTTCGGAAAGTCGTTGACGTAAGTCGAGCCGAGATTGGTCGAGATGGTGTTGTTGATCTCCTCAAAGGTGACGCCGAAGGCGCCGGCCTTTTCGCGGTCGATCACGAGATTGATCCGCGGCGCCGCCGGCAGCCCCTCGACATAGACCTTCCGCAGCACCGGGCTCGCATTGGCCTCCGCAACCAGGCGATCGGCGGCGCCGCTCAGCGCGGCAAACCCCTTCTGCGCCCGGTCCTGCAGGCGGAAGCTGAACCCTGCGGAGTTGCCGAGATTGTCGACCGGCGGCGGCTGCAGCGCCGAGATCTTTGCGTCGCGTACACCGGCGAGATCGCGGTTGATGTCGGCGACGATGGCGGCGGCCGAATCGCCGGATGACCGCTCCGACCAGTCTTTTAGCGTGATGAACGCCTGTGCCGTATTGATCCCCTGGCCGAGGAAGCTGAAGCCGGTCAGGAACGTCACATTCTCCACGCCGGCGCGCTGCGCCAGATATTTTTCGACCTTCTCGACCGCGGCTTGCGTGCGCGCATAGGAGGAGTCCGACGGGGTCTGGACGTCGGTCGTGACAAAACCCTGGTCGTCGACCGGGAGGAAGCCACCCGGCAGGCGGGTGAAGGCGAAGCCGAGACCCGCAAGCAGCACGGCGTAGATCAGCATCAGCCGCCCGGTGCGCTTGAGCGTGCGCCGTACAACACCTGTGTAGCCATCCCGCGTGGCATCGAGTGCCCGGTTGAAGCGGCCGAACAGGCCGCGCGCGGCGCCATGTCCCGCAGCGACCGGCTTGAGCAAGGTCGCGCACAGCGCCGGCGTCAGCGACAGCGCGAGCAGCGCGGAAAAGCCGATCGCGGCGACCATGGTCACCGAGAACTGCCGATAGATGATGCCGACCGAGCCCGGAAAGAACGCCATCGGCACGAACACCGCCATCAGCACCAGCGTGATGCCGATGATGGCACCGGAAATCTGCGACATCGCCTTGCGCGTCGCCTCCTTCGGCGGCAGCCCCTCCTCCGCCATGATGCGCTCGACGTTCTCGACCACCACGATGGCGTCGTCGACCAGGATGCCGACCGCGAGCACCATGCCGAACATGGTCAGCATGTTGATCGAGTAGCCTGATGCCATCAGCGTGGCGCAGGCGCCGAGCAGCGCGACCGGCACGACGATGGTCGGAATGATCGTGTAGCGGATGTTCTGCAAAAACAGGAACATCACGACGAACACCAGCACCACGGCTTCGACCAGCGTCGACAAGACCTTGTTGATCGACGCCTTCACCACCGGCGTGATGTTGTAGGGAATGTCGTAGGCAATGTTGGCCGGGAAGAAGCGCGACAGCTCCTTCATCTTGGACTCCACGGCGCTGGCGGTCGCGAGCGCATTGCCGGTCGGCGACAGCAGCACGGACAGGCCGGCGGTCGGCTTGCCGTTGAGGCGGGTGTTGAACTGGTAGCTGAGGCCACCGATCTCGATGCGCGCGACATCGCGCAGCCGCACGGTCGAGCCGTCGGTATTGGCGCGCAGGATGATCGATCCGAACTCGTCGGGCGATTCGAGCTGCCCCTTCACCAGCACCAGCGCCGAGGTGCGCTGCTCCGCGGTGCTCGGCTCGGCGCCGACGCTGCCTGAGGCGACCTGGGCGTTCTGCGCCGCGAGCGCCTTGTTGACCTCGTCCGAGGTCAGGCCGTAGCCGACCAGTTTGGCCGGATCGACCCAGACCCGCAGCGAGCGCTCGGTCGAATACAGCGTGGCACGGCCGACGCCCGGGATGCGCCTGATCTCGCCGAGCACGTTGCGGATTATGAAGTCGCCGAGCCCGACCTCGTCGAGGCTGCCGTCGGTCGAGCGCAGCGTGATGATCTGCAGCACGGCGCTGGAGGCCTCCTCGATCAGGATGCCCTGCTGCAGCACCGCGCGCGGCAGCCGCGCCTCGACGCGCTTGATGCGGTTCTGCACCTCGACGGACGCTGCGCCGGTCTCGGTGCCGGGCACGAAATTGGCGGTGATCTCCACCTGCCCCAGCGAGTCGCTGGTGGATTCGAAATTGAGAATGCCCGAGGCGCCGTTCAGCTCTTCCTCGATCAGCCGCGTGACGCTGTTGTAGAGATTCTCCGGCGAGGCGCCGGGATAGCTGGTCGAGATCGAGATCGAGGGCGGCGCAATGATCGGATATTGCGCGACCGGCAACAGCGGAATCGAGATCGCGCCGATCAGACAGATGAACAGCGCGACCACCCAGGCGAAGATCGGCCTGTCGATGAAGAAGCTCGGCATTGGCGCTTACCGCTGCAGCGAGACCGGCTGGACCGCGGGGATATCGGTATCCGCCTCGGCCCAACTCTGCGGCCTGACCTTGTCGCCGGCCGCAAACTTCTGAAAACCGTCGACCACGACGCGGTCGCCGGCCTTCAACCCTGCGGTGACGAAGAAGACGCCGTCCTGAACCGAGCCGGTGCGGACCGGCCGCGCGACCACCTTGTTGTCGCCCTCGACCACAAAGACCTCGCTGCCGCCGCCATTGTTGCGCTGGATCGCCTGCTGCGGCACGGCGATCGAATCGGCATCGATGCCCTGCTCGATCCTGATGCGCACATACATGCCCGGCAGCAGCTCGCGCCCGGGATTCAAAAATTCGCCGCGCAGGGTGACCTGGCCGGTCTGCGCGTCGACCTTCGCCTCGGAGAACAGCAGCTTTCCGGGCAACGGGTAGAGTGTTCCGTCATCGAGCACGAGGCCCACCTTGATCGCGTCCGGCGCGATGCGGTCGAGCTCGCCGGTCTCGAAGGCGCGGCGCAGGCGCGTCAGCTCGGCGGCGGACTGCGTGAAGTCGGCATAGACGGAATCGAGCTGCTGAATGGTCGCGAGCGTCGCGGCGTCATGCTGCACGACCAGCGCGCCCTCGCTGAGCTGCGCCGCGCCGACCACGCCGTCGATCGGCGCGCGCACCGTCGCATAATCGAGATTGAGCTCTGCCCGCGCCACGTCCGCCTTGCGGGCGTCGACATCGGCGGCGGCCTGGCGCTCGGCCGCGATGGCCTTTTCGTTCTCGGCTTCGGGAGCGGTACGCTGGCTGGTCAAAAGGCCGATGCGGCGCGCATGCTGCGAAGCCTGCAGCAGCACGGCCTCCGCTTTTGCGAGCGCCGCCTCGCTCGACTGCAACTCGACCTCGAACGGCCTGGGGTCGATGTGGTACAGCGGATCGCCGGCCTTGACCTCGCTGCCCTGACGAAAATTGCGCGCGACGATGATGCCCGACACGCGCGGCCGCACGTCGGAGACGCGCACCGGCGCGATCCGCCCCGGCAGCTCGCGCACGATGGCGCGCGGCTCGGCCCTGGCGACGACAATGCCGACGTGCGGCTCATCCTGGACGGGCTCCGCAGCCGCCTGCTTCGGCTCATTGCAGCCGCCGAGCAAGGGCAGGCAGACGGCAAGCAGCGCGGTCAGCCGCGCCGAGGACGGGAAAAATCCGGACATCAGAGGTTTGGCCCCAAATTGAGAATCAAAAGCAGCTGCGAAATCCGGCAGGTCGCGCCAATGCGCCACGCACCGCCAGAGGCGCAGATAAAGTCAGTCGCTTGTTGCGATGCAATCAGCGCCGGCGGCGGCGCAATGTCACAGCGGGCATCGTACTGAGGCGTCGGACAATTTTCGGATTCACCGAATTGTGAGGTACATCCGGTCGCGACGAACTGCGCGAACAGGTCGCAGCTTTCGCGACGATTTGCCTCGGCCTTGGGCGCCGATGATTCGCGGGCGACGCGGGACCGATGGCCACCCCGATGCAGCGCGACGGGAAATTCATGACAGCGATTTGACGGCGGCAGCCGTCCTGCGGCCAGAGCGAGCCGCTGGTCCATTGGACCCAAGTCATCAGCCCGGCCAATCGGCTGTTTCGGCAGGAGTTTCGGGAACCCGGCCTCAATCGGGTAACTCCAACAGAGAAATGGCGGAAGGACAGGTTTTTTCCAGCCGCCACTGTGCCATATTGGAGCGCGAACACCGGATTCCTGCAACGGATGTCATTGGCAATGCCTTCAGGCCCCTCCACGCGCGCCGCGATCGAAAGCGAGCTGACCAAACTGTCGTCGCCCCGCATCTTCCTGGTGCGGATGGTGGTCTTCCTCATGCTGTGCGCGCTCGTCGCGGTCGTGCTCTACAAGCAGATCATCCTGGCCTTCTTCGCCAATCCCGGGCTGAACGCGCTGATCGGGGCGGTGCTGCTGATCGGCATCATCCTGACGTTCCGCCAGGTGATCCGGCTTTATCCCGAGGTCGCCTGGGTCAACAATTTCCGCGTCGCCGATCCGGGCCTGGCGCTGACGCGCTATCCGACGCTGCTTGCTCCCATGGCCGTCATTCTCGGCGGCGAGCGGACCGGGCGGATGTCGATCAGCCAGCAGACCATGCGGCACCTGCTCGACTCGATCGCCACGCGGCTCGACGAGGCGCGCGACATTTCCCGCTACATGACCGGGCTTTTGGTGTTCCTCGGCCTGCTCGGCACCTTCTGGGGCCTGATCGAGACCGTGGGGTCGGTCGGCAAGGTGATCGACAGCCTGAAGGTCGGCGGCGACGCCGGTGCGCTGTTCGATACCCTGAAAGAGGGGCTCGCCGCGCCGCTCGGCGGCATGGGCATCTCGTTTTCGTCCTCGCTGTTCGGCCTCGCCGGCTCGCTGATCCTGGGTTTTCTCGACCTGCAGTCGAGCCAGGCCCAGAACCGCTTCTATACCGACCTCGAGGACTGGCTCGCGACCACCGTGCGCGAATATGCCCGCGAGGGCGCGGCGGGCGGCGACCTCTCCGGCGCCATCGAGCGGCTGCGCACGGCGGTGGAGGAAGGCGGCAGCCGCAATTCGGCAACCGCGATGGCCACGCTCGCCGAAGCGATCCAGGGGCTGGTTGCGCATATGCGGACCGAGCAGCAGATGATCCGGGAATGGGCTGACGGCCAGGGCGAGCAGAATCGCGAAATCAAGCGGCTGCTCGAACAGCTGGTGCGGCAGCCCGAACAGCCGCCGCGCCAGGTTGAACGGCGGCGCCAGACCGAGCGGACCGAAAAGAGCTGATAGACGCCAGGGGATGCCGAGCCGCGCGGGGAGCGCTCGCCTCCGAGGATTGATGGAGATTTGACATGGCCCTTGCCCGCGCCCGACGCAGCGAGTCCGTCTTCAACTACTGGCCGGGATTCGTCGACGCGCTGTCGACGCTGGTGCTGTCGATCGTCTTCCTGCTGACCGTGTTTCTGGTGGTGCAGTTCTTCCTGTCGCAGGAGGTGACCGGCAAGGACAAGGCGCTGGAACAGCTCAACGCAAAGATCCAGCAGCTCAGCGAAATGCTGTCGCTGGAGAAACTCGGCAAGCTCAATCTCGACGACACGGTCGCGCAGCTGCGCGCGGGCCTCGTCTCGGCCGAGGCCGAACGCGACCGCATCAAGGGCCTCTATGAAGGATTGGCCGGCGCGGGCAGCGATGCCGCTGGACGCACGTCGGAGCTGAACAAGGCGCTGGAGTCGGAAAAAGGCGTCTCCCAGCGCGCCTTTGCCCAGATCGAGGTGCTGAACCAGCAGATCAGCGCGCTGCGCCGCCAGCTCGCCGCGCTCGAAGAGGCGCTCGACGCCTCGGAGCGGCGCGACAAGGAATCGCAGAACCGGATCGCCGATCTCGGTTCCCGCCTCAACGTCGCGTTGGCGCAGCGCGTGCAGGAATTGTCGCGCTACCGCTCCGAGTTCTTTGGACGGCTGCGCGCCATCCTCGGCAACCGGCCCGACATCCGCATCGTCGGCGACCGGTTTGTGTTCCAGTCCGAAGTCTTCTTCGACACCGGCCAGGCGACGCTGCTGCCCGAAGGCCGCACCGAGCTCGACACCGTCGCCAGCGCGCTGATCGAACTCGACAAGAAGATTCCGAACGAGATCGCCTGGGTGCTGCGGGTCGACGGCCACACCGACGTGCGGCCGATCCAGAGCTCCGGGTTCAAGTCGAACTGGGAACTGTCGTCGGCGCGAGCGATCTCGGTCGTGCAATATCTGATCTCGAAGGGCGTCTCGCCGCAGCGGCTGGTCGCCGCCGGCTTTGCCGAGTTCCAGCCGCTCGACACCGCGCAGACCGAAGACGCCTACCGCCGCAACCGCCGCATCGAGCTGAAACTGACGGAACGGTGAGAGACGGAGTATACGCCGTAACGGCGTATACTCGCCTCCCGCTCCGCTGTCATGCCCCGGCTTGACCGGGGCATCCAGTACGCCGCGGCTTCTCAGTATCTAACGACGGCCTCTGGGATACTGGATTGCCCGCTTTCGCGGGCAATGACAGCTTTTGGTTGGATGGCGTGAGAACCTCACGCCCCCTCGAACTGCAGCCGCGCCAGCCGCGCATAGAGGCCATTGGCGGCGACCAGCTGGGCATGCGTGCCCTGTTCGACGATGCGGCCGTGCTCCATGACCAGAATGCGGTCGCAGGACAGCACGGTCGCGAGCCGGTGCGCGATGACGAGCGTGGTGCGGTGGCGCATCAGCTCTTCCAGCGCGGTCTGCACCAGCGTCTCGCTTTCGGCGTCGAGCGACGAGGTCGCCTCGTCGAGCAGCAAGAGCGGCGCATCGCGCAGGATCGCGCGCGCGATCGCGATGCGCTGGCGCTGGCCGCCCGACAGCGTCACACCGCGTTCGCCCAGCGCCGCTTCAAAGCCGCCCGGCAGGCGGCGGATGAATTCGGTGGCGTGCGCCAGATCGGCGGCGCGCTCGACCTCGGCATCGGTGGCCTCGGGGCGGCCGAAGCGGATGTTGTCGCGCGCGCTGGCGCCGAAGACGACGGAATCCTGCGGCACCAGCGCCATGCGCGCGCGCAGCTTTTTCGGATCGGCCGACTTCACCGGCACGCCGTCGAACGCGATCGTGCCCGATGAGGTATCGTAGAAGCGCAAGAGCAGATGAAACAGCGTGCTCTTGCCGGCGCCCGAGGGGCCGACGATCGCGACCTTTTCACCGGCCTTCACCGCGAACGAGACGCCATCGATCGCCGGCAGGTCCGGCCGCATCGGGTAGTTGAAGCTGACATTCTCGAAACTGACATCGCCGCGCGCCGGCTGCGGCAAGGGCTGCGGCAGCGCCGGTGCGGTGATCTCGGGCGCGACGTCGAGCAGCTCGAACAGGCGCTCGGCCGCGCCGGAGGCCGCCGACACCTCGCCCCAGACTTCGCTGAGCTGGCCGAGGCCCGCAGCCGCGAACGCGGTGTAGAGCACGAACTGGCCGAGCCGGCCCGGCGAAATCGAGCCGGTCAGGACGTCGTGCGAGCCGACCCACAGGATCAGCACCACGCTGGTGAAGACGATGAAGATGATGATCGCGGTCAGGACGCCGCGCGCCTGCGTCGAGGTGCGGGCGGCCTCATAGGCCTGTTCGACCTCGTTGGTGAAACGCGCATTGGCCAGCCGTTCGCCGGTATAGGCCTGCACGGTGCGGATCGCGCCGACCAGCTCGGAGGCGTAGGCGGAGGCATCCGCCAGCGTGTCCTGGGCATTGCGCGACAGCCGCCGCACCCAGCGTCCGAATGCGACCAGCGGCAGCACGATCAGCGGAATGGCCAGCAGCACGAAGCCGGAGAGCCGCGGACTGGTGAACACCATCATGCCCACGGCGCCGAAGAACAGCAGCAGATTGCGCAGCGCGATCGAGACCGAGGCGCCGGCCGCCGACTTGATCTGGGTGGTGTCCGCGGTGAGCCGCGAAATCAGTTCGCCGCTGCGGGCGGTGTCGAAAAAGGCCGGCGACAGCGACATCAGATGCGAGAACACGTCGCGCCTGATGTCGGCAACGATGCGCTCGCCGATCGTCATGACGAGGTAGTAGCGGGAGGCGCTGGCGAGCGCGAGCACCGCGACCACGGCGATCATGACGCTGAAATAGCTGTTGATCAGCGCAATGCCGCGCGGCGTGAAGCCGAAATCGATCATCCGCCGCACCGCAACCGGCACCAGCAGCGTGGTGATGGCGGCGACCGTGAGCGCGACCAAAGCGAGAATGGCTCTGCCGCGATAGCGCGCGATATAGGGCGCCAGTGCAAGCAATGGCCTGAGCCGCATGCCGCGCTTGTCCGGCGCCGCGGCGACCTGCCCGCCCGTGGCCGACACACTGGCCATTTCGGGTGCCTTCGATTTGAGATCCTGCTCGTCGTCCAGCCGTTCAACTGCGCTCATTCGTCCTGACCCATCGCCTCGGTGACCCCCAGATAGGCCGCGCTGCCGGCAGTGGCAATTCCGGCTTCCGCCCAATGCCTTGCGCCTGCTTTGCAGCTTGTTTTGAGGGAGTGGCTACGTTATAGAGCGCGCAATTCCGTCCACTTTGAGATGTCTCAAGACAACGCGCGAGGGCGCGAGGATACGTCATGAAAGCCGAAATTCATCCGAATTATCATATGATTACGGTCGTCATGACCGACGGCACCGAGTACCAGACGCGCTCCACCTGGGGCAAGGCTGGCGACAAGCTGAACCTCGACATCGACCCCAAGTCGCACCCGGCGTGGGTTGGCGGCGCCCAGCAGATTTTGGATCGCGGCGGCCGCGTCTCCCGCTTCCAGAAGAAGTTCCAGGGCTTTCTCAAGAAAGATTGATCCGTCGGGCGCCGGCCGTCCGAAGCCGGAAAAGGCGATCCGAATCAAAACGCCCCTGCCTGGCAGGGGCGTTTTTCGTTTGTCTCCGTCATTGCGCGCCAACGGGTCCGCAAGGCGCGGCCCGATGACAGGCTCCGCAATCCAGGGTGCCTCCGCGGGGACAGCATGGATTGCTTCGGCGCAAACGCGCCTCGCAATGACGGGAGTGAGAAGAATTACTGCTCGAAGGCCGCCTTCAGCCGGTTGAGCTGGGGCACCAGCGGATTGCCGATGGTGGTGCGCTCGGGCGGCGGGGCGTGGATGGTGGTGTCGAGCCGGCGGACCCGCGATTGCAGGTTCATCGAACGGTCGATCAGATCCTGCAGCTGCGCCGGCAGTTTTTCGATCATGTCGGCGGGACCGGGATCGGCGGCCGACAGCTTGACCTTGGTCTTCTCGCGATTGGCCTGGATCAGCGTCATCTCGCCTTCCTTGACCGCGCGGTGCAGCAGAAGCCAGGACGCAAGCTGCATCAGGCGGGTGGTGAGCCGCATGCTCTCGGTTGCGTAGGTCAGGCTGGCGGCGCGATCCAGCGCCTTCGCCTCGGTGCGGCCGGCGCCATCGAGATAGGCAGCGGTCTCCTCGACCAGATCCATGCCCTCGCGGAACAGAGTGGAGAACGCCGCCGAATTGGTCAGTCGTTCATTGAACTGAACCAGAGCCCCATCGCTCTGCAACCGGTCCGCCATGGTCAACGCCTCTTACGCAACTGCCCCGCCCCGGCCGGCGCACGGCCGGCTTATGATGAACAAATCATTGCGCGGGCGGGAACGAGAGTCCAGTAGGACGGCCAACTATCATTTCGGATATGGTTTCCGGCCGATGGGCCGGACCGCAAAGCGTCAGTAGTTCTGCGGGACGCTGCAGTGGTTCTGCGGATTCATGCCGGCGCTCGGGGCGCGCGCAAAAAAAGAGCCGCCGGTGACCGGCGGCTTTAAAAGTTGATAACAGGGAGGCGTCAAACAGAGTGACAGGAGCCACTCGGTGTCCAAACGAGGACGGTCCTAGTCATAAACGCGAAAGCTTAACCAACCGTAAACAAGGCGTTTTCTTTAAGTTTTATTTGCCATATCGGCCATTGGCCGAGCGACCGCCTGCTCCCCTCTTGCCTTTTGCGCGAGCGACGCTCGCTCTGCCTCACGATTTGAAGAAGCTGTTCGCCGCGTCCTTTGAGGCGTTGCGCTTCGCAACCGCCGCATTGAGCCGTTCGATCTCGGATGACAGCAGCGCGATGCGCTCGTTCAGCTCGGTGACCGAGAGCAGCGAGAGATCCTGACCGATCTCATGGCTGACCTTCTTCCGCGGCCTGTCGTCGTCCTCGATCGGCATCATCTCCTCCTGATTGTCTGAGCGGTTGCCAGCGCCGGCACGGCTGGCTAAGCACATGCGCGTCGCATTTTCCGCGTTTTCGCAAGGACAAACCATGGAAAAGCTGCCCGTGCAAATGACCGTGATCGGCATCTCGAAACCCGGCGGGCCGGAGGTGCTGCTACCCGAGACCCGCGCGGTGCCGCAGCCTGCAGCGGGTGAAATCCTGATCAAGGTCATGGCCGCGGGCGTCAACCGGCCCGACGTCTCGCAGCGCATGGGGCACTACCCGCCGCCGCCCGGCGCCAGCGACCTGCCGGGCCTCGAAGTCGCCGGCGAGGTCGCAGCACTCGGACCGGGCGCTGTCAGGCACAAGCTCGGCGACAAGGTGATGTCGCTGGTCGCCGGCGGCGGCTATGCGCAATATTGCATCGCACAGGACGCGCAGGCGATGGCCGTGCCGCCGCAGCTCACGATGCAGGAGGCCGGTGCAACGCCCGAAACCTTGATGACGGTGTGGCACAATGTGTTCGAACGCGGCGGGTTGAAGGACGGCGAAACGCTGCTCGTGCATGGCGGCTCGTCCGGCATCGGCACCATGGCGATCCAGCTTGCAAAAGCGTTTGGCGCGAAAGTGATCGTCACGGTGGGGTCACCGGACAAGGCGGAGGCCTGCCTGAAGCTCGGCGCGGACCGCGCCATCAACTACAGAAACGAGGATTTCGTTGCCGAGGTGAAGGCCGCAACCGGCGGCGCCGGCGCCAATGTGATTCTCGACATGGTCGGCGGCGACTACATCGAACGCAACTACGAGGCGGCGGCGATGGACGGACGCATCGTGCAGATTGCATTTCTCGGCGCGCCCAAGGCCACGGTCAACTTCACCAAGCTGATGGTGAAGCGGCTGCATCATACCGGTTCCACGCTGCGCCCGCGTAGTAATGCGGACAAGGCCGCGATGGTCGCCGCCATCGAAGCCAAGGTGATGCCGCTGCTCCGCGAAGGTCGCGTGAAACCGCTGATGGACTCGACGTTCCCGCTGGAACAGGCGGCCGAAGCACACCGGCGGATCGAGAGCTCCGGCCATATTGGCAAAATTGTGTTGGCCGTCTAAACACACATCAACAATCAGTCTAAACAGGGGGTCTCCCGAAACCCTTTGATTTCCCACACGTACGTGGCAATTATCGGCTAACAAGGGGGCGTACGCCTTGTTCGGACAGGGCGTGCTGCACGCCGAACGCGGAGACTGACCTTGCATTGGATCAGGTGCCTGGCGCTAACGGCGTTGGGCCTCATGATTATTGCCGTTACTTCGCCGGCTCGTGCGATCGACGCTGTCAGCGTGCGCGGTGACGCGCCCGCGATCGACCTCACGGCAGTGGTCGAGCTGCAGCACTCCAACGATCCCGATCGGATCCAGGTGTCCACCGCGCCGGGCACCGACGGCATCGTCCGCCGCATCGAGGTGCGTGCGCGCGAGGGCGGACAGAACTGGGCGGTGTTCGCGCTCGCCAACAACACCGACGACCAGCTCGACCGCCTGATCGTCGCGCCGCATTATCGCGTGGTCGGCTCCGGCCTGTTTTGGCCCGACCTCGGCCTGTCGCGCATCGCAACCATCACGCCGTCGACCGGCGACCGCCCCGACCGACAGGAAAGCCCGACCGCGGACGTCTACCGCATCACGCTCGATCCCGGCGCGGTCGTCACCTTCGTCGCGGAACTGCGCACCGACAAGCTGCCGCAGCTCTATCTGTGGGAGCCCGACGCCTACAAGGACAAGGTCAATTCGTTCACGCTGTACCAGGGCATCGTGATCGGCATCTCCGGACTCTTGGCGCTCGTGCTCACGATCCTGTTCGTGGTCAAGGGCAGCATCATGTTTCCGGCCGCGGCGGCGCTGGCCTGGGCGGTGCTGGTCTATATCGGCGTCGACTTCGGTTTCTGGGGCAAGGTGCTCGACATGTCGAACAACGCCGAGCGCATCTGGCGCGCGGCGGGCGAGGCGATCCTCGCGGCGACGTTATTGGTGTTCCTGTTCGCCTATCTCAATCTGTCGCGCTGGCATGTGCGCTACTCCCACATCACGATCGGCTGGCTGACCTTCTTGAGCTCGCTGGTCGCGCTCGCGCTGTTCGATCCCGCGGTCGCCTCCGGCATCGCGCGGATGTCGCTGATGCTGATCGCGGTCGCCGGTTTTGCGCTGATCGTCTATCTCTCGACCCATGGTTTTGACCGCGCAGTGCTGCTGATTCCGACCTGGTTCCTGCTGCTGGTCTGGGTCGGCGCCGCCGGCATGACGGTGGCGGGCAGCGTGACCAACGACATCGTCGGTCCCGCACTGCTCGGCGGCCTCGTGCTGATCGTGATGCTGATCGGCTTTACGGTGATGCAGCACGCTTTTGCCGGCGGCGGCGCGACGACGGGCGTGGTTTCGGATGTGGAACGCCGCGCACTCGCGCTCGCCGGCTCGGGCGACCTGATCTGGGACTGGGACGTCTCCTCCGACAAGGTATTTACCAGCCCCGAGACCGAACATCTGCTCGGCCTGAAGCGCGGCGCGCTGGAAGGCCCCGCGGCCAAATGGCTCGAGGTGCTGCATCCGCTCGACCAGGACCGGTTCCGCGCCTCGCTCGACAGCGTGCTCGACCAGCGCCGCGGCCGCCTGGTGCAGGATTTTCGGCTGCGCACGCCGGACGGCCATTTCATGTGGTTCGCGCTGAAGGCGCGCCCGGTGGTCGGCTCCGACGGCGAGGTGTCGCGCGTGGTCGGCACGCTCACCGACGTCACGGAAATCAAGAACGCCGAGGAGCGCATGCTCCACGATTCCGTACATGACAATCTGACCGGACTGCCGAACCGAAAGCTGTTCATCGACCGGCTCGGCGCGGTGGCGAATTTCGCCAAATCGATGCCGAGCCTGCGGCCGACCTTGATGGTGATCGACCTCGACCGCTTCAAGCAGGTCAACGATTCCGTCGGCATCGCGGTCGGCGACTCCATCCTGCTGACCCTGGCGCGCCGCCTGACCCGCATCCTGAAGCCCCAGGATACGCTGGCGCGGCTCGCCGGCGACCAGTTCGGGCTGATCCTGCTCTCGGAGCAGGATCCCGGGCGCATCACGGCATTTGCGGAGACGATCCGCAAAACCATCCGCGCACCGATCGCCTTCAACGACCGCGAGATTTTTCTCACCGCCTCGATCGGTCTCGCGCTCTCCGATCCGCAGAGCCAGATTTCGGAAGAGATCATCAAGGACGCCGAGCTCGCGATGTACCACTCCAAGCGCATCGGCGGCGATCGCATCGACGTCTACAAGCCGGCGATGCGATCGCGCAAGCAGGACCGCCTGACGCTGGAGAGCGAACTGCGCCGCGCCATCGAGCGCCAGGAGATCAGCCTGTTGTACCAGCCGATCGTGCGGCTGGAGGATCGCGCGGTTGCCGGCTTCGAGGCGCTGGCGCGCTGGGATCACCCGAAGCTCGGGCGGATGTCGCCGATCGAGTTCATCACCATCGCCGAGGAGATCGGGGCCATCGTCGATCTCGGCACGCTGGTGCTCGACCAGGCAGCGCGGCAGCTCTCGGTCTGGCAACGCGCGATGCGTTCGCGCGAGCCGATCTTCATGAGCGTCAACGTGTCCTCGCGGCAGCTGCTCCGCCACGACCTCATCCACGACATCCGCTCGGTGCTGTCACGCTGGTCGGTGGCACGCGGCACGCTCAAGATCGAGCTGACGGAATCGCTGGTCATGGAGAATCCCGAGCACGCCGCACAGATGCTGACCCGCATCCGCGAGCTCGGCACCGGGCTGTCGCTGGACGATTTCGGCACCGGCCATTCCTCGCTCGCCTATCTGCAGCGTTTTCCGTTCGACACCATCAAGATCGACCAGTCCTTCGTCCGCACCACCAGCCGCGGCACGCGCCCCGTGATCCTGAAGTCGATCATCGCGCTGGCGCACGACCTCGGCATGGACGTAGTCGCCGAAGGCGCCGAGACCGATTCGGATGCGGTCGAGCTCTACCAGCTCGGCTGCGAATATGCGCAAGGCTATGCCTTCGGCGAGCCGATGGACGCCGATGCCGCGATCAGGCTGCTGACCGAGGAGCGGCTGGAAGCCGCGAGCTAGCAGGCAGGTCCCGCCATGCGGGACGTGGGAGCTCACCCGCCATCATTTATCCGTGACCGAAATCCCTCGCACCGCCCGGGATCGTAGGGGGTGACATGTGCGCCGGCCTGGGCTAACCCCTCTCCGGCGCAAGCCGGGCCTGACGGAGTTCCGCAGGCCAGATCAGCAGCCGGGCAACCCGGTTTGCGCGGGGAGAGAGCGCACCTCGGAAGGCCGCTCCGTTCAAGCCAGCAACTGACTTCGAGAGAGGCCCAAGATGCGCATTGCCTTGATTCATGCCTTGCAACACTCGCTGCAGCCGATCGCGGCCTCGTTCGCAAAACTCTGGCCGGAGGTCGAGCTGATGAACCTGCTCGACGACAGCCTGTCGGAAGACCTCGCGCGCGAGGGGAGCCTGACGCGCGGCATGACCGAGCGCTTCCTCAAGCTCGGCCGCTATGCGACCGGAACCGGCGCCGACGCCATCCTGTTCACCTGCTCCGCGTTCGGCCCGTGCATCGAGGCGGTTGCGCGCGCGGAGCGGCCGATCCCGGTGCTCAAGCCGAACGAAGCCATGATCGAACAGGCGGTGGCGAAGGGACGCCGCATCGGCCTGTTGTCGACGTTTCCGCCGACGCTGGCCTCGATGCCGCGCGAGTTTCCCGGGTCCGTCGAGGTGGTGTCAAAGCTCGCCGATGGGGCGCTCGCCGTGCTCAATCGCGGTGATGCCGCCGAACACGATCGGCTGATTGCCGAGGCCGCGCGCTCCCTGCGCGACTGCGACGTCATTGCGCTGTCGCAGTTCAGCATGGCGAGCGCGGCACCGCTGGTCGCGCAGGCAACCGGCCGGCCCGTTCTGACCACGCCCGACAGTGCCGTCAGAAAACTGCGGGAAATGCTGTCGGTGCCGGCATAGGCCGCAACCGGCGCGCGGGCCAGCGGGCGTCCGATCCGCTGGCATCGCGAAGCAACCGCTGCCGAGCGGCTCAGGCCCGGCGGGTTCCCTGCGCCTGATAGATATCGAGCGCATGCGCCAGAAAGATGCTGGCACTGAACAATCCGAGGAGTACTACGACCGCGTCAACCATGACGAACTCACCTTCGCGCAACGCCCCGCGCTTGATTATTTGCTCCCCCGATTAAGAGATTGTCTGTTTCAGGATTATTTCTTCGTCCTTCCAAAATTGTTTCGTCAGCGGGTTCCGCCAACCCTCGATCACGCCCTTTTGTTGCCATGTTACCGGCCGTGGGGATGCGAATCGCGGCTCAGTCCCGATCTACCAAAGCAGGAGAACGAGGTCGGGCGAATGAGATGATGACTGTCATCTCATCGCTCGCAGCCAGCAGGAGATGGAGCACGCAGATGGGCGAGGTCATTCGATTTGTCGCGAAGTCGGAGCTCGAACGGATCCGCCTCATTCGAGAGGCGCGCGCGATCTATGACAGCATCTTTCCGCCCGGCGATGCCGCCGGCGAGCAACGCGAACCGAAGAAGTGAACGCGCGCGGCGAAATCACCGGACTTGATCAGGGCACTTGCGCCTGCAGCGCACCGAGACGGCGCTGCATGGCGAGCTGCAAATCATAGCCGGGCTGGCCGAACCCGTTATTGCGCTCGGCGATGAAGATGCGTTGCGCGCGGCGCAACGCATCGCCGGAGCGGCCGCCCTGGCTTCTCATCAGCCTCGCATAGGCGTTCGCGATCTGGTGGTCGAGCGCGCCGAGTTTCGGATCGGCGCAGATCGCCTTCTCCACTTCGAGCCTGGCGGTGTCGCAGTCGAACGAAGGGGCGAGGTCCGGCGCGTTCAGCGGGCGCGGCGCATCGCCGCCAAGCCGGGCGATCTCCGACTTCATGATGCGACGGCCCTCGGCGGCATTCTCGTTGCCCGGATCGAGACGCAGCACCGCCTCGTAGTCCGCAAGTGCCTTGGCGCGTTCGCCCATCTTCTTGTAGAGCACTGCGCGATTATTGTAGGCGAGCGCGAAATTCGGATCGAGGTGCAGCGCCGTGTCGTAATCATTGAGCGCGGTGCCGAGCTCGCCCTTGTACTGGTAGGAATCGCCGCGATTGGTGAAGAAATTCGGCCGCTGCTGCATCCGGATGGCCTGGTCGTAATCGGCGATGGCCTTGTCGTAGTCGCCCATCGCCGCAAAGGTGAGGCCGCGATTGTCGAAATATTCCGGCACCTTGGGATCCCGTCGGATCGCCTCGTTCTCGTCGGCGAGCGTCTTGTCGAGCTGGCCGAGCTTCTTGTAGGCGGCCGCGCGGTTGATGTAGGTGCGTGGCCGGTCCGGATCGAGCCGTAGCGCGATGTCGTAGTCGCGCACCGCCTTGTCGTTGTCGCCGCCGAGATAGGACGTCACGCCGCGATCCGAAAAGGCCTGGGCGTAATCGGGCCTCAGGCGGATCGCCTGGTCGTAATCGGCAATCGCGGCGGCAAGCTTGCGCTGGCTGGTATAGACGATGCCGCGCTGTTCATAGGCTTCGGCGTTCTCCGGATCGAGTGCGATGGCCCTCGTCAGGTCCGAAGCAGCCCGGTCGAGATTGCCGCCGGCCTCGCGCGTCAGGTCGCCACGCAGCCGATAGGCGGCGGCGTTCTTGCCGTCCAGCGCGATCGCGCGATCGAGATCGGCGAGCGCCTGGCTCATGCCGCCTGAGGTCCCGGCGTGGGCGTCTGCCTGGGCGACCAGCGCCGCGGCGCGATCCTGACGTGACGCCGCGTCATTGTTGACGATCAGGCTGCAGGCGGCGATCAGGTCGCCGGGTGAAGCCCTGCCGCCGCGTATGCATTGGACATCGTCGTCGCCGGCCGCAGCCGATCCGGTTACCGCAAGCACGACACCGAGCCCAAACAAGCCAGCTCGCCACCGACATCGGATGAGCGACGACAGAGAGCCGGGATGAGATGCGCCGTGCATGGTCCAAAACTCCGTGGGCTGGGTTTTGTCCATTGTCGCGGCGGCGATGGTTTCGGTTCATGCGGGCGGCCTTGCGGCGCTGCACCCGCAAGACGCAAAGCTCAGGCCGATCCGCTTCAGGATCGCCCGCCCTGCTCACGATTGCAGCGCGGCTGCCGCAAAAGCCGGCTTGACCACCTGCGCAAACAGGTGTCAGAGTCATGACATGAGTGCAGATAAGCGACACAGCTCGAATCTGCGGGACGAATATGCGGCGTTGACGCGGCAGCGCATCGTGGTCGCCTTCGTCGAGACGCTGCAGGACGAGGCGGCCGACGACGTCTCCATGGCGGCGGTTGCCAAGCGCGCAAGAGTCGCCGAGCGAACCATCTACCGCCACTTCAAGACCCGCGCCGAGCTGCTGGCGGCCGCCGGCGAATGGGTCGAGGACAATGTCTTCGGCTATATTCCGTTCACCTCGCCCGACCAGCTGCCGGACATTTTCCGCAAGCTGTGCAGGCGTTTCGACCGCCATCCGCACCTTGCGCGCGCGCTCGCTCTGACGCGGGTCGGCCGCAGCGTCCGCGCCGGCTTCCGCAGGCACCTGATCGAGCAGCACCGCAAGGCGATGGCGCCGCTGGCACGGCATCTCAAGCCGAAGGAAGTCCGCCAGGCCGAGGCGATGGCCGCCTATCTCAACAATGTGCTGGCCTGGAACGCGCTGCGCGAGGACTTTGGCATGTCGAGCGCCGAGATCGCCGATACGATCGACTGGGCACTCACCACACTGCTGAACGATGTCCGCCGGCGCGATGCCGCCGCGGCGAAATCCGGTTCTGACCACGACAGCCCGCCACAGCGCAAGCGCAGCGCCGCAAAAGTGCCCGCATAGGATCGGCCATGGATGCATTGAACGAGACGCCTGACGATCTCCTGATCAATGCATCGGACGAAGTCCGCATCCGCCAGGACCTGGTGCTGACCGCGCTTGGCCGCCGCCCGGCCGACCGCGCCTTGCGGGTCGGCCGGCTGTTCGACGTGCACAGCCGGACCTGGAGCGAGGACCAGGAGATCGTCTTCAAGGGCCGGCGGATCGCCTGGGTCGGGCCTTCCGGCAGCTATCCGGGTGAGGTGCGCGAGCGCACCGATCGTCCGGGTCTTGCGGCCGTTCCCGGTTTCGGCGAGGTGCACAAGCACATCGAGAGTTCGCATCTGACGCCGGAATGGGAGGCGGCGCTGGTGCTGCCTCACGGCAATACCTGGACCTGCGAGGCGAGCCACGAATTCTCCAACGTCAACGGCGCGCGCAATCTCGAATTCTGGTTCGAGGCGCGCCGGCGCGGCTCGCCGCTAAAAATCTTTCCGCAGCCGGGCTCGGCGGTGCCGCCGACCGCCTATGAATGGGGCGGCGGCTGGTATGGCCATGACGAACAGGCGCGCTTCATGCGCGAGAGCCTGATGGTGACCGGGCTAGACGAGGTGATGGACTGGCCCGCGGTGTGGAATCCCGACAATCCGTCCTACCAGCGGCTGTGGGGCATGATCGGCGCGACGTTCGCGGCGCGCGGCGTCGTCGAGGGCCATGCCTCGGGCCTCCGCGATCTGCCGTCCATCAACGCCTTTGCCGCCGCCGGCCTTGCCTCCGACCACGAGGTGCAGACGCCGGAGGAGACCTGGGACAAGCTCGCGCGAGGCCTTTTCATCGAACTGCGCATCTATGCGATGCCCGAGATCGTCAAATGGCTGCTCGACAAGGGCCTGCAGGACTGGTCGCAGATCGCGTTCACCACCGATGACCGCAGCGCCAGCCATACGCTCGAGCTCGGCGCCAGCGACCATAATGCGCGCGTCGCGATCGAAGCAGGGCTGTCGCCCGAGATCGCGATCCAGTGCCTCACCATCAATCCGGCGCGGCACATGCGCCTGACGCCTTACGTCGGCAGCCTCGCGCCCGGGCGTTTTGGCGACGTCGTGCTGCTGTCGGACGTGGCCAAGCTCAGCATCGCCGAAGTATGGGCCGACGGCGTCCAGGTCTCCGACGGCAAGCGCTACATCGGCAAGGTCCCGGACATCCAGTGGCCGGACTGGGCGACCAGGACGGTCAACATCACGCGGGAGATCAGCGCGGCAGACTTTGCACTGTCGGCCGCACCCGGCCGCTCCACGATGAAGGCCGCGGTGATCCGCCCGTTCCACTGGCATCCCGAGTTCTACACCATGGACCTGCCGGTGCGTGACGGCGCCGTGCAGCGCGATGCAAGCGAGGCGATCACAAAATTCGCCATCGTCGATCGCTTTTCCGGCGACGGACACGTGTCAAAAATGTTCTGGCGCGGCTGCGGCCCGCGTACGCCGGACACCGCGCTCGCCTGCTCGGTCGCGCACGACAAGCACAATATCTGGGTGGTCGGCTCATCCGATGCCGCGATGGCCAAGGCGGTCAATGCGCTGGTCGCGCAGCAGGGCGGCTGGGCACTGGTGCGCGAGGGTGCCCTCGCCGCCACCGTACGCTTCGAGGTCGGCGGGCTTATGAGCTGCCGCTCCGCCGGGGAGCTCGATGCGGAGATGCAGGCGCTCTACGCCGAGGCGCGCAAGGTCGACTGGATGTACGAGCCGACGTTTCGGCCGCGCTGGTATCCCGGATTTCCCGAGCGGCTGATGTTCGCGACCCTGACCTGTGCGCCCTGGAGCTGGGTGCTGGTTGCGCCGTGCGAGCAGGCGCCGGCGGGGTTCATCAACGTGCAGACCGGCGAAGCGCATCCGGTGGTGTGGTAGCAGGATCGAAAACACATGAACGAGATGACCCCGCCGCAATCAGCCTCTGTCGAGATCACATCCAACCCCGCCGCATCGTCGCCGAGCCCGACCGACCGCTTCTTCCGTCTCTCCGAGCGCGGCACCGGCTTCGGGCGCGAGGTGATGGCGGGCGCCACGACGTTTGCGGCGATGGCCTATATCATCGCGGTGAACCCGGCGATCATGTCCAATACGGGCATGGATCGCGCCGACCTCGTCAGCGCCACCGCACTCGCGGCCATCTTCGGTTCCGTGCTGATGGGATTATGGGCCAACCTGCCGCTCGCGGTGGCGCCGGCGATGGGCTCCAACGTCATCTTCACCTTCGTGATCGTCAAGCAGATGGGCATGCCCTGGCAGGGCGCGCTTGCCATGGTGGCGTTCACCGGCGTGGTGTTTCTGGTCCTCAGCCTGTCAAAGCTGCGCGAGCGCGTCGCCAAGGACGTACCGGAAGTCCTGAAGGTCGGCATCCAGGCCGCCGTCGGCACACTGATCGTGTTCATCGCGCTGCGCGGCGCCGGCTTCATCGTGCAGAGCCAGTCGACCTATATCGCGATGGGCTCGCTGAAGAGCCCTCCGGTGCTGCTCACGCTGGCCGGCCTGCTGCTGACCCCGGTGCTGGTCGCGCGGCGCATTCCCGGCGCGCTGATCATCTCGATCGTGGTGCTCACGCTCGCCGGCTTCCTCGTTCCCGGTACGAACGGCAAGATGGTGACCTCGATGCCTTCGGCGGTCTTGGCATGGCCGCGCTGGCCGGCATCGACCTTCCTGGCGCTCGATGTCGGCTATCTCTTCAGCCATTTTCTGGTGGCCCTGCCGCTGTTGTTCTATTTTCTCTGCGCGGAGTTCTTCTCCACGCTGGGCACGCTGATCGGCGTCACCGGCGCCGCCAATCTGCGCAAGAGCGACGGCTCGATCCCCAACGCCACGGCGGCGTTCGCAACCGACGCCACCGCCAGCATTGTCGGCCCCCTGCTCGGTACGTCCGTCGTGACAGCCTATATCGAATCGATCACCGGCGTGCAGGCCGGCGGCCGCACCGGCCTCACCTCGCTCACGGTCGCCGCCTTGTTCTGCCTCGCGCTGTTCTTCTGGCCGGTCTTCGTGATCATCCCGTCGCAGGCCACCGCGCCGGCGCTGGTGCTGGTGGGCGTGTTGATGATGCAGGGGCTCGCCCGCATCGACATGACCGATTTCGCGAGCGCGGTGCCGATCGTGCTGACGCTCCTGGTCACCGTGCTGACCAACAATCTGATCAACGGCATGGCGCTGGGCACGCTGAGCTACCTCGCGCTGGAAATGGCAACGGGCCGCGGCGCGAAAATTCCGGCGATGGTGTGGGGCCTCGGCGTCGTGTTCGTCGCCTATGCATTCGTGACTGCCCAGATCTTCTGAAGCTATTATCTGATACGCATCCCGCGACCGCGTCGGCTACGGCCGCACCGCGGGCGGCGCCTGCAAGGTCGGGGCGGCTGCGGCCAGAAGCTCCGCGCGGCTGCCGCTGCGCGGCGGATAGATCCGCTCGTGATTGATGGTGAGCTTGGTGGTCTTGGCCGATGCGCCTGTCGTGCGGACCTGGCGATCCCATCCGACCGTGTAGAGCGCACCCCATGCGCCGAGATCGAGCACGGTGACGTACCAATCGATATTCAGAGGCAGCATCGGCTGATCAAACAGGTCGGCCACGACATTGTGGCCGGCAAAACGCCCCATCGGCCGCGCGAACTGGCAGGACATCACGGTGGAATGAACGCCGTCGACGACGCAGGACGCCACATCGCCGGCCGCAAAGACATTTTTCAGGCCGGTCGCGCGCATGAACTGGTCCACCATGAGCCGGCCGGGACGGTCCCGCTCACGGCGGAGGTCAGCAGCAAGCGGGCTTGCGCGCATGCCCGCGCACCAGACGACGGTGTTGGTCGGGATCACCTCGCCGGAACTGAGCGTGATGCTGCTCGCATCGACCGCCGTGACGGTCACCCCGAGCCGTGTCTCGACGTCCAGCGCCGATAGCGCCTCGTTGATGACAGGGCGCGCGTGCTGCCCGATGGTCGCGCCGACGACCGCGTTGGGATCGACCAGAACGATGCGCCGACGCCCCGTCACGCCGGCGCGGTCGAGCTTGGCCGGCATCTCGGTCGCGACTTCAATCCCGGTGAAACCGGCACCGACGATGACGACCGTCGAGCGCGCATCCGATGCCACCTGCTTGCCGAGTGCGGCCAGGTGCGCATCGAGCCGCAACGCCGACGCATAGGTATCGACGTCAAAGCTGTGCCCGGCAAGGCCGGGGATCGGCGGGCGGACCAGTTCGCTGCCGAGCGTCAGCACCAGCCGATCGTAAGCGAGGCCCTCCTCCCCCTGCGCGGTCTTGACGGTGACCTGCTGGCTGGCGACATCGATCGAGAAAACCTCGCCGAGGATTTGCTTGACCCCGATCGGGTCGAGCAGTCCGGCAAGCGGGATCGCCGCCTCGCCGAGATCGACCTCGTAATTGCGAACGCGGATGTTGTGATACGGGTTGCGGTCGACGACGATAATCTCGACGTCCGTCGCACGCGCGCCCAACTCGTCCAGCTTGCGCGCGGCGCCGATCGCCGCCCACAACCCGGCAAAACCGGCACCGAGCACGAGAATGCGTGGCATGGCGCTTCTCCGATGCTCTCCGGCGGAATCTCCTCCTCGCCGGCCCGCGCGCGCCGACGGACAAGCCAGAGCAAACCAGAGAACGCGGCCGATTCCAAGCGCGAAGCAAACACGACTTGGGCAGCTGCGCGCGCCCAAACATCGGTGACCGCGCAGATCCTTTGGCTGAGGCAGCCGCCCAAGGCCGCCGCCCATCCGGTTCGCTCCTGCCGTTGCGCGAATCCGCTCAGCACATTTTGGACTTGAGCGAATTGATCAGGATCAAAGAAACCAACGCCACCACCGTCGGAAGCTCGACATTACAAAAAATGCTTTTTGCGGGCAAAGGCATGCCGGAGGGGAACGCTCATGGACGCCACGGTCATTCAACCGTTGCAGCACAGCCATCCAACCGGGTGGCGCCGCTATCTCTATTCGACCAACCACAAAGACATCGGGACGATGTATCTGATCTTCTCGATGGTCGCAGGCCTTATCGGCGGCTTCCTGTCCATCGCCATGCGTCTCGAGCTGCAACATCCCGGGTTGCAGATTTTCGCGACCGGGCACGAGTTCAACGTCTTCGTCACGGCCCACGGCCTGATCATGGTGTTCTTCATGATCATGCCGGCGATGATCGGCGGATTTGGCAACTGGTTCGTGCCGATCATGATCGGCGCGCCCGACATGGCGTTTCCACGCATGAACAACATCTCGTTCTGGCTGTTGCCGGCATCGATCAGCCTGCTCGTGATATCGCTGTTCGTTGAGGGCGAACCAGGCAGTAACGGTGTCGGCGCCGGCTGGACCGTCTATGCGCCGCTCTCCACCTCCGGACATCCCGGACCGGCGATGGACTTCGCGATCCTGGCGCTGCATCTGGCCGGCGCGTCCTCGATCCTCGGCGCCATCAACTTCATCACCACGATCTTCAACATGCGTGCGCCGGGCATGACCATGCACAAGATGCCGCTGTTCGTGTGGTCGATCCTGGTCACGGCGTTTCTCCTGCTGCTGTCGCTGCCGGTGCTGGCCGGCGCCATCACCATGCTGCTCACCGACCGCAACTTCGGCACCACCTTCTTCTCGGCCGAGGGCGGCGGCGACCCGGTCCTGTTCCAGCATTTATTCTGGTTCTTCGGCCATCCCGAAGTGTACATCCTGATCTTGCCGGGCTTCGGCGCCATCAGCCAGATCGTCTCGACCTTTTCGAAGAAGCCCGTGTTCGGCTATCTCGGCATGGCCTACGCGATGGTCGCGATCGGCGGCATCGGCTTCGTGGTCTGGGCCCACCACATGTACACGGTCGGCATGTCCTCGGCGACCCAGGCCTATTTCGTCGCCGCAACGATGGTGATCGCAGTGCCGACCGGCGTGAAGATCTTCTCCTGGATCGCGACGATGTGGGGCGGCTCGATCGAGTTCCGCACGCCGATGGTATGGGCGATCGGCTTCATCTTCCTGTTCACGGTCGGCGGCGTCACCGGCGTGGTGCTGGCGAATGCCGGCGTCGATCGCGTGCTGCAGGACACCTATTACGTGGTCGCGCATTTCCACTACACCATGTCGATCGGCGCGACGTTCTCGATCTTTGCTGCCTGGTACTACTGGTTCCCGAAGATGACCGGCTGCATGTATTCGGAGGCGCTTGGCAAGCTGCACTTCTGGCTCGCTTTCGTCGGCGCCAACATGATCTTCTTCCCGCAGCATTTTCTCGGCCTGCAAGGCATGCCGCGCCGCATCGTCGATTATCCCGACGCGTTCGCGGCATGGAATCTGGTCTCTTCGATCGGCTCCTATGTCTCGGCAGCCAGCCTGATCGTCTTCTTCGCCAACATGGCGCTCGCCCTGTCGCAACGGAAACCGGCCGGCGCCAATCCGTGGGGCGCGGGAGCGACCACGCTGGAATGGACCCTGCCGTCGCCGCCGCCCTTCCATCAGTTCGAGGTGCTGCCCCGCATTCAATGACCTGCGGTGTCCTTATCCCTGATATTGCAGCACATGCATGCCGGCGTTCCAGTCGGAGACGAACATCATTCCGTCGGGCCGCACATAGGCGTCGCAGGTCTTTGCGGCGAGCGCAATGTTCGGGCGTGGATCGACCAGCTTTTTGGGCGTCGGCGGCACCCAGTAGGCGATCTCCTTAGGCGCGAACGCGTCCTTGATGTCGAACACGCGGACGCCGGCCGTGTTGTAGGTCGCAAAGATCATCTCCTCGCTCTGCAACGAACCCGGGCGGTTCTCATGAAGGTTATGCGGGCCAAACGTGCCGTTGGTACAAAAGTCGCGCTCGCGCGGCGTCGGCAGCGTCGCAATCGGCACCGGATTTTCCGGCGCGCGCACGTCGACGACGAAGGTGTAGAACAGGCCCTTGGCGCATTTTTCCGCGTTGGCCTCGTCCGCAATGATGGCGAGCTTTCGCTTCGGCAGCGGCAGCGGCGTATGCGTGCCGCCGGGAAACGGCGGCGACCAGTTGATGTGCGACAACAGTTTTGGATTCGCCGGATCCGAGACGTCGTGGATGGTCAGGCCGCCGTCGCGCCATGCCGCGTAGCCGCGATTGTCGGCCGTGATCATGTGATGCAGCGCGACGCGGCGGCCTTTTGGCAGGTCCGGCTCGCCGGCGGCACGGTTCATGCCCGGTAGCCACCACTTCGAGATGATCTCGGGTTTTGTGATGTTTTGCAGGTCGACCACGCACAGGATGTGGTCGGTGAAGCCGTCGAAATGCGCCGAGACATAGGCGTAGCGGCCACCCGGCCACCACAGGCGGTTGATGCCGAAACCCGGCATTTCCAGAAACGCGATCTCGCGCATCTCGGCGGGCTTTGAGACGTCGTGAATCGACAGCCCCGAGCGGAATTTCTTTGCCTTGGTGATGCTGTCGACCAGCGTGTTCTCGAAATAGCCGCGCATGTTGTCATAGGACTGCATGGCGACGATGTTGGCGCCGTTGGCGACCAGCAGGAGGTCGTCGGCGAGTTGCAGATGATGGGTGCGGGTATATTGCCCGGCGGTGAAGAAATTCACCGGTTTCAGCGCGCGCGGATCGGAGGCGTCCAAGATGGTCACGCCGTCGCTGAACATGTGCCCGACATAGATGTGCTGCCTCCCGAACATCACCTGCACGCTGTCGGGGCGGCCGCCGATGTCGGAATAGGAGATGTGCTTGATGCCCTTGCCGATGCCTTCGGGCGGAATCTCCTCCTCACCGGCCAGCGCCGGCCCCGGCCATCCGCCGAGCGCCGCCGATCCGAGGCCCACGAAGCCGGCGCCGAGTTGCCGCAGATGCGCGCGGCGCGACAGATCGCCCATTGTTTTCCTCCCTGCAGGATTATTTTGCAGCAATGATGCCCACATCGTCAGCGCCTGGCAATCGATGCGATTGCGCGATTGGGATGCGCGAATGCAATGACCGGTCGATCGATCTGGACCCGGCAACCGGCTAAGCTGCCGGCCGCCCCCTCCTCCACGCACGGGCCAAAAACCAGGACTGCCCATGTCTCATCGCATCGTCACAGCTCTCCTGAGCTTCCTCGTCGTCTGCGCCGCCCCGCTTCGCGCGCAAAGCCAGAACGCCCTTTCCGACGTGCCGCCGGCCCTGCTCGAGGACATCGTCACCGGCAGCCGCATCCTCGCCGATTTCGGCGTGCTCGACGGTTTTGGCCATGTCAGCGCCCGCCATCCGACCAACCCAAAGCACTTCCTGATGTCGCGCTCGCTGGCGCCGGCGCTGGTCACGAGCGACGACATCATGGAGTTCGACGAGGACGGCAACCCGGTCGATGCGCGCGGCCGGGGCGTGTTCCTGGAGCGCTTCATTCATGCCGAGATTTACAAGGCGCGGCCGGACGTCATGTCCGTCGTGCACAGCCATTCGCCGGGCGTGATTCCGTTCACCGTGAGCAAGACGCCGCTGCGGCCGCTGTATCACAACCCCTCGTTCCTCGCGGCCGGCGCGCCGGTCTGGGACATCGCCAAAGAGTTCGGGGCAACCGACATGCTGGTGCGCAATAACGCGATCGGAAAGTCCCTGGCGCAGGCGCTCGGCGACAAACAGGTGGTGCTGATGCGCGGCCACGGCGATGTCACCGTGGGCGGCGCGGTCAAGGTCGCCGTGTTCCGCGCCTATTACACCGACGTCAATGCCCGGCTGCAGGCGCAAGCGATCGGGCTCGGCAGCGACGTCACCTATCTGAGCGCGGAGGAAGGCGCCAAGGCCGACGCCACCAATCTTGCCGTCATCGACCGCATCTGGGACCTCTGGAAGCGGCGGGTGCAGGCGCTGCCGGGCAAATAGCGGCGTGGACCGCAGTCCGCCATGAAAAATGGGGCAATGATCCGGACCTATCCCCCTGCCCTGCCCGTCCTGGGGTGCCGCCGACCTCACCCCACACTTCCCAGTTGCGGGGCACCTGCCGGTATGCGACGTTCAGTAGCGTTACCGGACCAAAGCCCCAGGGATGACCGACATGGATAGCAGCCTGCCCGAGCTGGGCGACCTCGAGCGCGACGTCATGCAACTGGTCTGGGCGCATGCTCCGATCACGGCGGAAATCGTGCGCGAGAAGCTGGCCAGGCGGCTGAAGGAATCGACCGTCCGCACCGTGCTGCGGCGGCTCGAAGACAAGGGCTATGTGGAGCACGTCGTCGACGGGCGGACCTATGTCTATCACGCCGCGCAGCCGCGCGGGCGGGTCGCGGCGAAAGCCGTGCAGCGCATCGTCGACTGGTTCTGCAACGGCTCGATCGAGGAGGTCCTGGTCGGCATGGTCGATAGCGCGATGCTCGACCAGCGCCAGCTCCGCATGCTGGCCGACAAGGTGGCAAAGGCCAAAGCCAAGGGAGTGAAAAAATAATGCTGGCGATACTGGCGGAGGCGGCGCTGCGCTCCTTCATGCTGGGAAGCGTCGTGTGGCTTGGACTAAAATTGCTGCGCGTGCGGAATCCGCACGTGCACATGACATCGTGGGTCCTCGTGCTCCTGGCATCGCTGGCGATGCCGTTGTTGATGCAGTGGACGGAAGTGACGATCACGGTTCCCGCCGCACCGCTGGCCCCGGTGCATGACAACCTGCCCGGCACCGAGAGCCTGCTCGCGGAGGCGCTGCGCGGCCCGCTGTCGTCCGAGGCTGCCTCGCACCGCGCCGCTGACATCGCGACCCATCGCGCCGTCGATTGGTGGACCGTGGCCGTGGCGGTCTATGGCGGCGTCGCGACGCTGCTGCTGATGCGGCTCGCGCTCGGCTGCCTGTTGACGTGGCGCCTGGTGCGCGCCGCAACCCCGATCCGTAGCCCCTGGGCCAAGGGCTCGGACGTCCGCGAATGCCGCGGGGTCGGCGGGCCGGTGACGTTCGGCTCCATCATCCTGCTGCCACCAGAACAGGCGGACTGGGACCTGGCGAAGCGGCAGGCGGTGCTGGCCCATGAGCGTGCCCATGTCGCGAGCCGCGACTTCTATCTGCTGCTGCTTGCCTCGCTCAATCGCGCGATGTTCTGGTTCTCGCCGTTCGCCTGGTGGCAGCTCCGCCGTCTGGCGGAGCTGGCGGAGATCATTGCGGATACGCGCGCCATCGAGGTTCTGGAGGACCGGATGTCCTATGCCGAGCTCCTGCTCGAACTCGTGCAGAATGTCCGGCCGCGGCCGCTCGGGCTGGAAATGGCGCGGGCCTGCACGGTGCCGGAGCGCGTCGACCGCATCCTCGCGGCGGTCGGCCTGCCGGCGGAGGTCGGCTGGCGCAAGCGGCTCAAGATCGTTGCCGGGCTGTTGCCGCTCGTCATCGTCTCCAGCGGCTCCCTGGCCTATCGCGTCGAGCGCGCGCCTCTCTCGGCTGCGACTGACGCAGCGATGCCGACCATCGTGCCAAAGCCCGAGATCGCCGACTTCTACAGTTTTGGCGCCAGATCGATGTTCGCGATCTTCCGCGACGGTGATAACAGCTTCGCCCAGGTCACCGGCCAGCGCCGGATTCGTCTCGCCGCCGCGTCCGATGGCACCTATGCCTATCCCGCCGCGGGCGGCGAAATCAGTTTTGCGCGCGATTCCGAGCGGCCGGGCGAACTGGTCCTGCACCAGAACGGCCGTGACGTGAAGGCGGTGCGGATCGCCGCCCTGGGACAAAGCGCGACGCAGCCGGCCACCGGCGCAACCGAGCAATATGCCGGCTGGTACGAGTTGTCGCCGTCTCGCGCCGTCATGATCGCGCGCGAGAAGGCCGCCATGCGCGTACAGGAGACCGGCCGACCGTCCTTCGACGCCGTGGCCAATGGTTCCGACGCCTTCGCCGGCGCGCATGACGATGTCGTCATCTTCCTGCGCGACGGCAAGGGAGAGGTCGACCGCGTGCTGCTGTCCGATCCGATCTATGGACCGCGGCTGGCGCAGCGCATCGATGCCGCGCGCGGCAAGGCGATCGAGGCCGAATTCGACCGGCGCACGGCGGAAGCTTCGGAGCGATTCCGCGACCAGGCCCCCGCGCCGGGCAGCAAGGACGCGATCCTGCAAGGCATCGCCGCGTTGCAGAGCGGCACGCCGAACTACGCGCGCGTGAGCGAGGCGCTCGCCGCGGCCATCCGCCGCCAGGCCGACCAGCTGCACGCGACCTTCGTGTCGCTCGGCGCGGTCGAATCGATCTTCTTCCGCGGCGTCGGACCCGGCGGCTACGACATCTATGGCGTGAAATTCGCAAATGGCTCGGCGGAAATTCGTCTCCTGCTCGGCCCCGACGGCAAGGTCAACGATGTCCTGTTCCGGCCCGACGGCGATGGACAACCGGGCGGCGCGGCCGACTGCGCCAGCGAGGCGACGCTGAAGGCAACAGCCGACGCCGCGCCGATCAGGATCTTTTTCTACAACGACACCGGCAGCGAGATCGAGATCCACCCGCTTGATGCCAAAGGCAAGCGCGCTGCGCAGACCGGGGTCGGCGACAGCATGTCGGCGGGGGTCACCACCTCCGTCAATACGCCCGTCGTCGTCACCGATCGCACCGGCCACTGCCTGGAGATCGTGCTGGCGGGACAGCAGAGGCGCTACAACCTGGTCGAAAGCACGGGCCCCGGGACAGCGCGCGAGCGCGGCCCGCGCGCGACGCCGCTCGCGGGCAGCGAAGAGAAGCTTCGCCAGTATATCGCGGGCGTCAGTCTGGGCCGGCCGGACTATGACCACATGACCGCCGAAGTGGCGACCCTGACGCGGCAGCAGCTGCCCTTCAACCAGGCGATCCTGGCAAGGCTCGGGGCGCTCCGCGCGATATCGTTCCGCGGCGTGACCCAGATGGGCAACGACGTCTACATGGCCCACTTCGCCAACGGCACGGCGGAATGGCGGATCGGACTAGCGAAAGACGGAACCATCGCGCGCATTTCGCTCGGCCCGCAATCCTGAGCTCGGCCGTGCGCACGTAGCGCACGGCTCGCCCGCGCTTGCGCTGCCTATCCATAAATGCTACAATTAGTAGCACTACGGGAAGTCACTGAAAAAGACTCCGCGATGAGCACATCCGCCAACACCGAAGCCCTGCTGGCACTGCAACGGTTCGGCATGGGACCGCGGCCCGGATCGATCGCGGCCCTGGCGTCGGACCCGCGCGGCGCCCTGCTCGCCGAGCTCGACAATCCGCCGCTTTATCCCGCGGCCGCGGCCGCGCTGCCATCGAGCGCCAAGGCGGTGCGTATTGTCGCCGATGCCGATGCGCGGCGGCAGGCCAAGGCGATCGTGGCAACACGCGAGGAAGCCAGGCAGCAGACGACGGCCGACGCGCCCATGATGGCCGAGGACGCCGCTCCGAAGACCAGCGAGACGGGACAGAAGATGGCCGCCGAGGCCGTCCCAGATCCGCGGCGCACGATCTATCTGGCGGAGGCAAAGCTGCGCACGGAGGCGGCGCTGCAGGCCGGTATCGGCTTCACCGAGCGGCTGGTCTGGTTCTGGTCCAACCATTTCTGCGTGTCGGCCTTCAAGGTCCGCAGCATGTCCGGCGCCTATGAGCGCGAGGCGATCCGCCCGTATGTGCTCGGATCGTTCCGCGATCTGCTGCTCGCGGCGGAAAACCATCCGGCGATGCTGTTTTATCTCGACAATCTGGGCTCGATGGGCGCGACCTCGGTCGCCGGCATCAATCGCAACCGGGGTCCGAACGAGAACCAGTCGCGCGAGGCGCTGGAGCTGCATACGCTCGGCGTGCGCACCGGCTACACCCAGGATGACGTGATCAGCTTCGCCAATACGCTGACCGGGTGGACCTGGGTGCCGCCGAACAGCAGTCCGGACCATGGCGGCGAGTTCGCGTTCAATGCGCGCATGCACCAGCCCGGCGGGCAGACCGTGCTCGGCAAGCGCTACGAGCAGGGGGACATCGAGCAGGGCCGCGCCGTGCTGCGCGATCTCGCCGGCCATCCCGCGACCGCAACCCACATCGCGACAAAACTCGCGCGCCATTTCATCGCCGACGCGCCGCCGCCGGCGCTGGTCGAGACCATCGCGAAGGCCTTTCGCGAGTCGGACGGCGACCTCAAGGAAACCGTGAAGGCGATGATCGCGGCGCCCGAATCCTGGTCGCTGCCGCCGACCAAGCTGAAGCGTCCCGGCGAATGGGTGGTCGGGATGGTGCGCTCGACCGGGATCACGACCGTCGATCCGGAACGCTACACCGGCGGCGTCGCCCTGCTCGGCGAACCCCTGTGGAGTCCGTCCTCGCCAAAAGGCTTTCCCGACGACGAGGCCAGCTGGCTCGACGGCATCGGACGCCGGCTCGACATCAGCAATGCCTTTGCCGAGCGCGAGGCCGACAAGGCCGATCCGAGCGAGATCATCGAGACCGTGCTCGCCTCGCAGGTCTCGGCCGAGGTGAAGCAGGCGATCGGCCAGGCCGAAACCAGGCAGCAGGCGCTGTCGCTGCTGTTCATGTCGACGGAATTCCTGCGGAGGTGACCATGAGCCTGCACCGCCATCTGGTGAGCCGCCGCGAGGTCCTGCTCGGCTCTGGCGCGCTGTTTGCGTGGACACAGCTGCCGCGTCTGGCGCGCGCGGAAGGCCGCGATCCGCGCATGCTCGTCATCGTGCTGCGCGGCGCGCTGGACGGCCTCGGCGCCGTGGCGCCGGTCGGCGATCCCGACTGGCCCGGCCTGCGCGGCGATCGTGCCCTGATGCTCGATGGCAAGACGCCGGCGCTGCCGCTCGACCAGTTCTTCGCGCTCAATCCGGCGATGCCGAACCTGAACCGGCTCTACAAGGCCGGGCAGGCTGCGATCGTTCATGCCACCGCAACGCCCTATCGCGAGCGGTCGCATTTCGACGGCCAGGACGTGCTCGAAAGCGGGTTCGCAAGACCCGGCGCCACCGAGTCCGGCTGGCTCAACCGCGCTTTGCTCGCGCTCGAATCGGACGGCCGGGTGAATCCGAGCGGCAGCCGCGCCATCGGCGTCGGCGCGGTGACGCCGCTGGTGGTGCGCGGCGCGGCGCCCGTGATGTCCTGGGTGCCGCAGAAGCTGCCGCCGGCCACAGCCGACACACAGGCGCGCCTGCTCGATCTCTATCAGCACACCGACCCGAAACTTGCGGTCGCGCTGCAGGCGCGGATGCAGCTCGCAGGCCTCGGCGGCGCCGGCGGCATGGATGATCCGCTGGCTGCCGGCGATTCGCCCGCGATGCCGCCGCTCGTGCGCATCCGCACCTATTTCGCCGATGCGGCCGGCACGGCGGGACGGTTCCTCGCGCGCGCCGACGGCCCGCGCGTCGGCGCGCTCGGCTTTGTCGGATGGGACACGCATGTCAACGAGGGCGCCACGGTCGGCCAGCTCGCCAATCTGCTCGGCGCGCTCGACGGCGCACTTGCGGCCGTCGAGACCGGCATGGGCGAGGCGTGGCGCGAGACGGTGGTTGCCGTGGTCACCGAATTCGGACGCACGGCGCATATCAACGGCACCAATGGCACCGACCACGGCACCGCCACGGTGGCGTTGCTCGCCGGCGGCGCGATCAAGGGCGGCCGCGTGATCGCGGACTGGCCCGGGCTCAAGACCGCGCAGCTCTACGAAGGCCGCGACCTGAAGCCGACCACCGATCTGCGTGCCGTGCTCAAGGGTCTCTTGAAAGATCATCTGCGCGTCGACGACGCAGCGCTGGCGACCAGCGTGTTTCCCGGTAGCGCGGATGTCGCGCCGATCGCGGGCCTGGTCGGATGAACTGGCGAAAGCATGACGATTTATGGCTCTTGGGCCGCGCAATTTGCCTTGGTTGCGGGCGGCAAACCTCGACGCTAGAGTCGGGGGATGACCAGATCCGCATACGCCTGCTTTTTCGCCCTGCTCCTGCTCTGCCTGCCGATTGCGCGCGCCAACGCGCACCCGCACGTCTGGGTCACCTTTCATAGCGAGGTGATGTACGCATCGGACGGCACGATGACCGGCGTCCGTCATGCATGGACCTTTGACGACATGTTTTCCGCCTATGCGCTGCAGGGCATCGCGCACGCGAAGAAGGGCCAGTACACGCGCGAGGAGCTGGCCTCGCTGGCGCAGACCAACGTCACGTCGCTGAAGGAATATGCCTATTTCACCTATGCGCGCGCCGACGGCAAGAAGCTCGCCTTCAAAGATGCCGTCGACTACTGGCTCGAATACAAGAACAGCGCGCTGACGCTGCATTTCACGCTGCCCTTGAAGACGGCCGCAGCCGCAAAGGCGATGGCGATCGAGGTCTACGATCCTACGATCTTCGTGGATTTCGAATTCGCCAAGGACAAGCCGGTCGCCTTGAGCGGCGCGCGGCCAGAGTGCCAGATAACCTACGATCTGCCGCACCAGCCGACGCCGGCCGAGCAGGCGCGGCTCAGCCAGCTCGACAACGTTCCGCTGGATGCGTCGAGCAGCTACGGCGAGACTTTTGCCAACAAGATCTTTGTGAAGTGCCCGTGACCGGTGGAGTCACTGACAAGAAGCATGCGGCTCGGATCGAGCGTCATCTCATCATTCGCTCAGGATCGCTTGATGCTGACCACCGCACGCTCCGCGCGCTCGCAGGGGCGGGCCGGCGGCCGCGCTCCGGTCGGCGCGCTGAATGTGCCGGATGATCTCCGCGTTGACCACATCGCGGTGGGTTTTGGGCAGCATGTGGCCGGCATCGGGGAAATGCCTGGCGTGCGCACCGGCGATCAGGCCGGCCAGCCGCGCAACCGTCCGCTGCGCCACATAGGGCGACAGGCCGCCCGACATCAATAACGTCGGCACCCTCGCGAAGCAGCAATCAAACGGGTGGTTGGAACCGGCGCGGCGGCGGTTCCCTCGCAGCTCGAAGGCAGGGGACGCGCAGGGGACGCCGGCGCGGTAGGCCCGGCTCCGCTCGCCGGCCGCGTTCTCGTGCAGCGCTTGCAACACTCATTGCCAAGGATCATTCCGGCTCGGGGAGCAGCCATGCGGGGACGGCCAGCGATGAACCGAACATGCCAGTCGGTTGACCTAAAGACACTGAGGGCTGTTTGATTTTGCCTTCGGATCAGCTTGATTTTCACGAGGCCCAAAGCTTGCCGAAGTTCCTCTTCGCCGACCATGTGCTGGATACGGATTGTCGTGAATTGAACCGCGGCGACCTGCGTGTGCCGGTTGAGCCGCAGGTCTTCGACGTGCTGGAATATCTGCTGGACAATCGCGATCGGGTGGTCAGCAAGGACGACCTGATCGAGGCGGTCTGGAGCGGCCGGATCGTCTCGGATTCGACGCTGACCAGCCGCATCAATGCCGCGCGCAAGGCGATCGGCGACTCCGGTTTCGACCAGAAGCTGATCCGGACAATGCCGCGCAAAGGTTTTCGCTTCGTGGGCGCGGTGGTCGCGAGCGAGCGTCCCGAAATCGCCGCCGCACCGGCCGCAGCCGAGGTTCCCCCGCAACAGTCCGAGCTGCCGCCGGCGGACCGGCCGGCCATCGCGGTGCTGCCTTTCACCAACATGAGCGACGACCCGGAGCAGGATTATTTCTCCGACGGGATCAGCGAGGACCTCATCACCGCGCTGTCAAAGCTGCGCTGGTTCCTGGTGATCGCGCGCAACTCGACCTTCACCTACAAGGGACGGGCGGTCCATATCAGCGAGGTCGTACGGGAACTCGGCGTCCGCTATGTCGTCGAGGGCAGCGTCCGCAAGAGTGGCGAGCAGCTGCGGATCTCCGTGCAGCTCAACGATGCCTCGACCGGCGGTCACGTCTGGGCCGAACGCTACGATCGGAGCCTCGCCGGCGTGTTCGCGGTGCAGGACGAGATCACCGAAGCGATCGTTGCTGCGATCGAGCCGCAACTCTATGCCGCGGAGAATTTCCGCGCCCAGAGCAAGCCGCCGGGAAGCCTCGACGCCTGGGAACTGGTGATGCGGGCGCTGTCCTGTTTCTGGCGCATCACCCGGCAGGACAATGTGATGGCGCAGGCACTGCTGGAAAAGGCCATCGCGATCGATCCCCAGTACGGACAGGCGCTCGGATTGCTCGCCACCAGCCATATTTTCGGCGCCCATATGGGATGGGCCGACATCGGCGTGGCGGTGCCGATCGCGCAGCGCGCGGCGCTGGCCGCGGTCGAGGCGGATCCGGAAGACGCCTGGGCGCATCTCGGCCTCGCCTACACCTACCTGTTCGCGCGGCGCTACGACGATTCGATCGCCGCGTTCGAGCTGGCGCTGCGGCTCAACCCGAACTTCGCCTTCGCGCAGGCCTTCTACGGCGCGGCGCTGTGCTATTCCGGACGCTGGCAGGAAGGCGATCGCGCGGCCCGCCGCGCGCTGCGGCTGAGCCCGCGCCCGCCGGCCGCGACGATGTATTACGGCATCGCCGGCCACGCCCAGTTCATCGGCCGCAACTACGACGAGGCGATCCGGCTGGCGCGCGAGTCGCTGCGGCAGCGCGCCGACTTCCCCGGCGGCCATCGCGTCCTGACCGCCGCCGCCGGCATGGCCGGATATGACGACATCGCCAAGGCGGCGCTGCTCGAACTGCGCCGCGCCCAGCCCACCATCTCGCTCGCCTGGATCGCGAACGAGCTGCCGATGCGACGCGGCGCCGACAGCGAGCAGTATCTCGAAGGATTCCGCCGCGCGGGTCTCACTTGACCGTTGACCGCGTCTGCCTAACGGGCGCTAGCGCTGATTTTCATTTCGTCATGGTCGGGCTTGTTGTCCCGGCCATCCACGTCTTGACGCAAAGAGAAAGAAAGACGTGAATGCCCGGCACAAGGCCGGGCATGACGACCCCTTGGGGGAAACCAGCTATTCGGCCATCGTCTCGCCCGAGCCGCCGAACTCGGCCGGAAAATCCTTCAGCTTTGGCAGGCCGTCCCGCATCCGCAGCACCGTCTCGGCGTAGTTGACGTGCACCCCCGGCGCGAAGTCCAGAGTGGGAAGCGTGGCCGCGAAAACGTCGACGAGGCCGAGCGGCGGGTGGTCGGTCATCAGATGGCCGCCGCACTTGCTGCAATATTTGCGCTGGCTCATGGGCGATTTCGCAAAGGTCGCGATGTGCTCCGCACCCGCGGTGACCCGCACCGCCGCAGGCTTCCAGAGGCTGAACGCATTGACCGGGCCGCCGGACCAGGAGCGGCAGGAACGGCAATGGCAATAGCCCATCGCTTCCGGCGCTCCGGCCACCTCGAGTTCGACTGCACCGCAAAAACAGCTTCCGACATGGTTCATGTTTGTCTCCTGTGTGGACCGGGTGGCGTCAGTTCGATTTGCGCCAGGGAATGAGCATCGAGACACGGCCCTTGTACCGCCGATATTCGTCGCCGAACAACTCGATCAGATCGCGCTCCTCGAGAGCGATGCCGACGAAGATGTAGGCGGTCGTCACCGCCGCGAACAGCAGGTGTCCGGCGGTCATGATGGGCGCGGCCCAGAACGCGATGATGAAGCCGAGATAGAGCGGATGTCGCACGAACTTGTAATAGAGCGGCGTGCGGAATCGCGGGGCCGGCATGTCGCGGCCGGCCAGATTGGCCGTCACCTGATGCAGGCCGAACAGTTCGAAATGATTGATCAGGAAGGTGCTGGTGAACACGATCACCCAGCCGAGCAGCGAAACCGCGGCAACCGCCGCCGCAGCGTCCGGATTCCCGGCCTGCCAGACGATGGCGGGCATCGGGCGCCATTGCCAGAACAGCAGCAGGAGACAGAGGCTCGACAGCAGCACATAGGTGCTGCGCTCGACCGACTTCGGCACAAATTGCGTCCACCACGCCTTGAACGGCTTGCGCGCCATCACGCTGTGCTGGACCGCGAACAGCGACATCAGGGCGAGGTCGATCACGAGCGCCTCGCCGCGCGAGGCCGGCTCGCCCGTGTCGATGTCCTTCGGCACCACGAGGCCCGTGACGAAGCCGATGGCATAAAGGATGGTGATGAAAAAGACCGCGTAGGCGGTCAATCCGTACAGGAAGGCGAGGGCCCTTGAAAACCGGCCGGTCGCGGCGTCCTGACTGACGGACTGGAATTGGGTCATGATGAGCTCCGGTAAAGACGGGACGTCCTGAAGCGCGCGTCGGCGAACCGAGCGCGCGCTGGTGAGTGGCGGCGGACCATGCCCGATCGGCGCGCGGAAGACTTTGCCGCGCGCTTGACTTGTCGCTGAGACATTCATGATTTTTGCTTGAGAACGGTTTGGCCGCGATCGCGCCCCTGCGACCTCACTTCATCCGTCGGAACCGCACGCTGTTGCCGTCCGGCAGCCGCGTTGCGATGTAGCGGGCGGCAAGGCACGCCTCGCGCTGCGGCATCTTCTCCTGCGGGCTTCGGAGCGTGTCCCACCATGACGCGCGCTGCGCCGCCCGCGGCAGCGCGGCGCCGATGATGTCCTCGATCTGCTCGAAGCTCAGCACCAATTCGGGGACCGTCTTGCCCTTCAGATAGTCTCGCAGCCTGTCGTAGTCGCTCACCTGCCACTCATCGCTCAGAAATCGCCATTTATTCACGGCGTCGGGCCAAGATCCACCAGTCGCCAAAACCCTTCGTTAACCGATCAAAACCTCATTACCGCGACTTAAGCGCTCCGCAATCTTTCAGGCGCATGCAAAGAGGTCGGGAGCGAACGCATGCGACTGGGACTGCGCAAGGGCTGGACCGACTGGGCTTCCAAATGGCCTTCAAAGTGGCCTTTGAAGCTACCCTGGCGGCTGTCGGCAAGACTGCTGGTCGCGACGTCGGTCGCGACGGTGATCGGCTTCTCGGCCGTCTGCACCAGCGTGCTCATCGACATGCGCCACGGCGAGGAAGCCCTCGCCCGCCAGACGCTGGAAAACCTCGCCAGCGGCATCGACGCCGACATCAACCGCAACATCGAGCTTTACGATCTCTCGCTGCGCAACGTGGTCAACAATGTCGGTCTGCCCGAAATCGCCGAGGTGAGCAAGCCGATCCTGCATCTGATCCTGTTCGACCATGCGGCGACCGCGCAGCATTTCGGCGCGATCCAGGTGTTCGACGCCACCGGGCGCCTGACCATCGACGCCTCGACGCTCGATCCCCTGCCGGAAAACCGCGCCGACGAGGAGTATTTCCGGGTTCACCGCGACAATGCCGATATCGGCCTGTTCATCTCCAAGCCGATGCTGCATCGCGGCGCCTATGTCATCGTCCTGAGCCGCCGCATCAACGCGCCCGACGGACGCTTTCTCGGCGTGGTCGCTGGCTCCATCCGCTTCAGCTATTTTCAGGATCTGTTCGGCCGCCTCAGTCTCGAACCGGGCGACACCATCACCGTGCTGCGGCGCGACCGCACCGTCATCATGCGCACGCCGTTCGATCCCGACATCATCGGCAGGAACCTGAACAGCCGTTCGGGCTGGAGTCCTGCCAGCCTGCCGGATGGCGGAAGCTATCGCGGGGTCGGCCCCGTGGATGCGATCCCGCGCATGTATGTCCGGCGCACATCCTCAAGTCCGCTGATCGTCATCGTCGGCAAGCCGCTCGACGGCATTTTTGGCCTCTGGCAGACCGAGGCCATGCGGATCGGCGCCATCATGCTGACGCTGATCGGAGTGGCGCTCGCGGTCACGATGCTGCTGGTGCGCGAGATCGGCCGGCGCGCCCAGGCCGAACACAGGCTGGAAGAGCTCGCGAGCACCGACGCGCTGACCGGCCTCAAAAACCGCCGCAAGTTCGACGCGACGATCGAAAGCGAATGGCGGCGTGCGATGCGCTATGCGATGCCGATTTCGCTGCTGATGATCGATGCCGATCATTTCAAGGCCTTCAACGACAGGTTCGGCCATCAGGCCGGCGACCAGCTGCTGCTCGGGGTTGCGATCTGCATCACCGATTCGGTGCGGCGTGCCGGCGATTGCGCCGCGCGCTATGGCGGGGAGGAATTCGCCGTGCTGCTGCCGGGCCAGGCAGCCGCGGACGCCATGCGCGTCGCCGAGACGATCCGCCTCAAGGTGCAGGAATGGTCTGATGGTGCGGAACGCACCACCGTCAGCATCGGCATCGCCAGCGTCGCGCCGGTCGCGCCGATGGACTGGCCGGGCCTCGTGAGTTCGGCGGACAAGGCGCTCTATGCGGCGAAAGCCGCCGGCCGCAACCGCTGCATCGCCGCCACCGTGCCGCCGCTGTCGCTGGTGGCTTGATCAGAACGTCATTCCGGGGCGATGCGAAGCATCGAACCCGGAATGACAGCGAGAGCGCAAAGCGCTCTTGCTGTCAGCTCGCCAGATATTCCTTCATGTCCGCGCGCAGGCCTTCGCGCAGATCGGCGCGCGCCAGCCCGAAGGCGATATTGGCGCGCAGAAAACCGGCCTTCGAGCCGCAATCATGCCGCTCGCCTTCGAACTCGACGCCGTAGAAGCTCTGCGTCTTGGCGAGCCCGATCATCGCGTCGGTGAGCTGGATCTCGCCGCCCGCGCCGCGCTCATGCCGCTCCAGGATGTCAAAAATCTCGGGCTGCAGGATGTAGCGGCCGGTGATCGAAAAATTCGACGGCGCGGTGCCCTTCGGCGGCTTCTCGACCATGCCGTCGACCTCGAACATCCTGCCCTCGCGCCGGCCGACGCCGCAGATGCCGTATTGATGGGTCTGGTGCGCCGGCACTTCCTGCACCGCGAGGACGTTCGACTTCTCCGGCAGTCCGGCCGCCGCCGCGATCATCTGGGCCAGACATCCCGGCGTGTTGAGCACCAGCTCGTCCGGCAGCACCACCGCGAACGGCTCGTTGCCGATGATGTCGCGCGCGCACCACACCGCGTGGCCAAGGCCGAGCGGTGCCTGCTGGCGCGTAAAGCTCATCGCGCCGGCCTCGGGCTGGTCGCGCGCAAGAATCTCCTGCTCGGCTTTCTTGCCGCGCGCGGCCAGCGTCGCGTCGAGCTCGTACATGCGGTCGAAATGGTCCTCGATGACGCCCTTGTTGCGGCCGGTGACGAAAACGAAATGCTCGATGCCGGCTTCCTTGGCTTCGTCGACGACATATTGGATCAGCGGCTTGTCGACGATGGTCAGCATTTCCTTCGGCATGGCCTTGGTGGCCGGAAGGACGCGGGTGCCGAGGCCGGCGACCGGAAAAACAGCTTTGCGGATTTTCATGCGGATCGGGATGCCTTGCTCTAGGATAAGGTCATATGAATGCACAGGGTTTGCCGCCAGCAAGCCGGTGCTGTCAAATACCTAACGCGCAGGCTTCGATTTTTATTAAACTTTTGGTAACCGCGAGGAGGCCTCCTGAAAGCCGGATTTGAAGGGCAGCGGGACAGGACATGGCGCGGCAGCAGATGGAACTTGGAGCGACCTTGCGGAACGGCGCGATCGCGATCGCAGTGGCCCTGACGCTCGCCGGCGAGGCTCATGCACAATCGTCAGGCAACGGCCTGTCGAACTTTTTCGGCCTGTTCTCCGGGCAAAAATCCGACGCGCCGGCGCAGCCGCCGCAAGCCGCGCCCGCAAATACCGGCTCCGTGCAATGGAGCGGCGAGGATGGCGCATCCGGTCATCCGCTGATGACTGCCGCGGCGATCCGCGAGGCGGCCGGAAATTTCGACAATTGCGTTGCCGCGATGTGGCCAGATGCCGCACGGCGCAACATCACGCAGGAAAACTTCCAGCGCTTCACCGCCGGGCTCACGCCCGAGCTGCGCATCATGGACCTGCTCGATGCGCAGCCCGAATTCACCAAATCGATCTGGGACTATCTCGACATCCTGGTGAACGACAACCGCCTCGCCAAGGGCAAGGAAATCCTGGCCACCTACAAGCGCGAGTTCGACGCCACCGAAAAAGCCTATGGCGTCGACCGCTATATCATCGCGGCGATCTGGGGCATCGAAAGCAATTATTCGACCCAGATCGGCGATCGCAGCGTGCTGCAATCGACTGCGACGCTGGCCTGTGTCGGCCGCCGCCAGGCCTATTTTCGCGATGAGTTCCTCTCCGCGCTGGAGATCCTCAATCGCGGCGACCTGCGCGTGGAACAGATGCACGGCTCCTGGGCCGGAGCGTTCGGTCCGACGCAATTCATGCCGACCGCCTTCAAGCGCTATGCCGTCGATGCCGATGGCGACGGCCGCCGCGACGTCGTCGACGACCCCGCCGACCTGATCGCGTCGACCGCCAACAACCTCAAGAAGGACGGCTGGCAGACCGGCCAGAGCTGGGGTTTTGAGGTCATCCTGCCGCAGAATTTCAACTACATGCTGGCCGACCGCACCAAGCTGATGCCGCTGTCGCAATGGGACAGTCTCGGCGTCCGGCGGCCGAACGGCCAGCCCTACCCGCACCCGGCCGA
>Ga0335071_10000236_pt1 | contig 64084 bp, 56 predicted proteins | sample Lox_Sample_15_FD_206724 | JGI IMG/M metagenome (GOLD analysis project Ga0335071, IMG submission 206724) | Soil microbial communities from Loxahatchee National Wildlife Refuge, Florida, United States - Lox_Sample_1.5 | ecosystem: Environmental > Terrestrial > Soil > Wetlands | place: USA... | reverse complement strand
CGACTTCTCATGCAAGGTAGCCATGCACGAGAATACAGCAGAGAAAACAGACTTAACTCACTCATCCGCAACCACTAGCCGCGCTCACTTTCAACGGCATTTCCGCCACGCTTGCCCTAGAAGACATCTTCGTGGTATACCTAACTGGGGGGTGCCCTCGGAGAGTGCATCGCCGTGCGACGGTCACGTCGCAGAGTGCGGCCCTCGACGTCATTCGAATGGGGCGGCCGTACGTGGACTGGCTTCCATATGATAAGTGGACTACCCCGCGAGCGGAAGCGTTGTTTGCCCACGGTAGGCCATTCTGTGACTTGGATGTAACACAAATGGCACTGCTTGAGGATTGCCGCGTAATCCGAAACGCAGTTGCCCATCGTGGTACGCACGCCCTGTCGAGTTTCCGCAAACGCATGCTCAGCAAGGGGCCGTTGCTCCCAAGAGAACGCACACCTGGTGGCTTCCTTCGCGCGCTGTACAGAACCAACCCAGACCAAACCCGCTACCACTATTTCCTTGCGGGTCTGGGTTCAGTCGCCCGTGCGTTGACGTACTAATGGCCATAGCGTGGCACGAACAGGCGGTGAGAGTCCCGGCAACACAGCAAGTGATTCGTGGCGCGCGGGAGGCCATTTGACACGCCCGCCCGCAAATCCGAGAATCCTGCCGGGACCGAACGAAGATGGGCGGTCGGACTGGGAGTCTGCGTGGAGTTCTAAGCTCTTAACATCTAAGGTAGGTTGCGATGGATATATGTAGCTTGTGCGGTGTCAATGAGGGACGAGTTGTCACCATTCCTGCAGAGAGACTCTACCTGCCCTACAAGGGGACGCGGAGTGTCTGCGTGTGCGATGCCTGCATGAGAGAACGGGCCTGTCCGGGCCGCTGCGAGGCCGGATTCATCTCCGTGGGCAACGGGCAGCCCAGCGGGACTCACCGCGAAGGTTGTCACGTATGTGGCGGGTCGGGCACCTTCGACTACACTGGCCTGTAGAACTGACTGTAGACGGGAATGCGGGAAGTTGCACGCGCGGTTCAGCATGCCGCCCCGCGCTTGGCACTCAGCCCCCGAATGGTGCGATCCGGCTGATGGCCGCTATTTCTGCCATGTTGATGGACGCCCCAATGCGTAGCATCACCACTAGGCCTTAATGCCGCCCAGAGTGTTCCTGAGTCACGTTGCTGAGGACGTACGGCTCGCCTCATCCATCGCAGAACACATCAAAGCAGCTGGCGTGTCGGTTTACACCTACGAGCATGACCCCCAGCCCGGCAGGTCGATAGCTGACAAGATCAAGCGTGCGATAGCGAATTCCGACGCCGTGGTCGTGCTCCTCACACGGAACAGCCAGTCTTCAGCATATGTACAGCATGAGGTGGGATGTGCCGAGGGAATGGGCAAGCCGATATTGCCTATCGCCTCAGCCGATTACGACTTCACCCACATGGCGATGCTGCAGGGCCGCGAGTGCATTTTGTTCGACCATGATGACGTCGATCGTTCAGCTCAGCAACTCGTGAAAGAAGTCGCTCGCATCGTTGCGGCGAGGATCGGAGACGAATCCTCCCGCCGCTCCCAGGCGTACGGACGTATAGCCAACCTCGCTTCAACCAAGCAGATCGTGCCGACGCGGGAGGTCCCAGCCCCCGTCTCTCACCCGGCTGGGGCGTTTGAGATCGGGCAGGGCGCATTCCTGCCCCTAGAGCTCGCACGCTTCAAGCGCGCATTCCTGTCCGGGGCCGCGCGCTCATCAAGACAGGTCAAGCAGTTCTTCCTGCGTTACCCGAAGTTCCTTGGGCTTGGGGGGTACGTCCAGCTCAAAGCTGATGTTACGGTTGACGCCGGTACCGGCGGACGGCCGTACCGTGTGGATTTCTGCCGCAGGATGCAGGGAGACGATTTCTGGGACTTCGTGATCGTAGCCCCACCACAAACTCCGGTCTATGTCAACCGTGAAGGGCAGTGGCGTCTGTCCGACGAGGTCATATCGACGGCGCACCAGGCTCAATACTACGCCGGTTTGCTTGAATCGAACGAACCGCGACGGAAGTTTGAGCTCACGGCTGGCATCATGGTGTCGAGGCCAAGGACGCTTCTTGTCTGCGGCCGTCGCTGCCCGGACGTAGACGCAGTCGAAAGCAGGGTGCAGGCCTCGAGATACCAGAGTGTGGATGTTCGGACCTACGATGATATCTACAGCTATGCACGGGAGAGTTCGCGCACCTGCGTGCCAATTGGTGCACGCACGAGTCCGACCGAACGGGGAACTACGCGACGTCGGCGCAGGAGCAAACCCCTCTCGCCCGAGACGCTCTTTGTTGGCGAACACCACCAGTTTGTCGACGCCAAGGGGAGAATCGCAATACCCGTAGCCTTTCGGAAGGCTATGTCTAGCAATTCTGATGCGTGTCTGGTTGTGATGCGGGGCGCGAACAACTCGATTGAGTGCCACCTGGCCGCCGAATGGAACGAGCACGCGAAGACGTGGAGCAGGCACCTAAACCTGTACGAAAAAGAAGACGTATTCCTCAGGCGGGTGTGGCTGCCAGGGGCAAGCGAAGTCTCGATGGACCAGCGAGGTCGCATCCATATGCCCAAGCGTCTGCTCGACGCAGCCGGTGTTTCACGCGACGCTACCCTCTTGGGTATGGGGAGCTTCTTCGAGGTGTGGAGTCCTGTTAACCTCGCGGCCTACATGAAGGCCGCATCCAAATCCTACGACGAGGACCTGCTCCGGTTGAGGGATGAGAGTCTCGGGGACCAATAAAGAGCTCCTAACGCCGCGTCATTCCAGATCGTAGACGACAGCGCGGGCTGCCAGCGGCAGCCGCAGTTGGCAGAGAGCAACTAGGAGTTAGGCGCGGCCAAGGGCCGCGAGTGTCCGGCTACCAGTTGCCATTGTCCAGTGCGGGCCTCGACTTTCCGTTCCCCGGTCTCGCGTAGCCGTCTTGTGATGCGAACCGGGCTCCGCCCATCTCGCGCGGCTCATTGTCGCGAACCCGAATCCCCAGCGACACGCGAAAACAGGGACCTCCGTTTTCCTGGTCTGAGGAGTGTCGGGTAGACTACTTGCGGTGGAGGAAACGGTCGAGGCCGTCGAGGGCGGGTGGCGGACTTCGGAGAATTCAGAAGTCAGAGACCAGAAGTCAGAGTGCAGAATGACGAACGCGGACCTAGGCGCGATGCAGCTGCCGATCCAGACCCGAGAGGGCCAGCTCCGCAAACTTGCGGGCGAGGTCTTGGTCCGGCCGGTCTTTGAGCGCCTCTTCGAGAACCTGCTCCCGCTCCGGCGTTCCGGGCAACGTGTCATAGGCCGCGCTGGCCAGCAGGGTGAGCCAGTTGTACCAGGAAACCCGCTCACTGGCCGGACGGTTTATCATCTCGGTCACAGACATCACCGAATTCAGTCCCTCGCCGATGTACGCCTGCCGCTTGAGCATTTCCGGGGTCATCATTCTCTTCTGGCGCTCAAGCCAGCTCGGTTTGCGGCGCGGACTGGCCGGTTGCGGCTCGGCACCGAACGCGCCGGTCGTTTCCATCCGGCTGAACAGCTCGACTACGCGGTCACGCACCAGCCTCACGTCTCTCTCGGACAGCACGTGCGCGGCCACACCTTCGCCGACAACCCGCGCCATGCGAGTGAGCCGCACGTGCTTGAGCCCGCCCCGCGTCGAGCTGAGCGCGCCCCAGAACTTGCGCGCAAGTAGATGCAGGTATTGCCGCTCGGTGGCAGCAAGGCGGTGGCCGACCTCGTCTTCAAGGTACTTCACGAGGATGTCGAGTCGCTTGCGCCGGCTCGCTGCCGCTGCCAGATTCACGACCCGCTTCACTCGCTCCTCTGACGAAAGCGGCGGCTTGCGCTCTGCCCGGCGGGCCACGGTCGTCTTGATGTCGTAGTGCAGCGCCTGATTCCCGATCTGCACAGGCAGCGCCTCGGTCACCCGGGCGACGGCCTCGCGTCCTTCCTGCTCCAAAAGCAACGGCCTCGCCGTGTACGTATCCAGCAGGTCGGCAATCTCGCTGAAGCTGGCCCGGCACGCCCGCAGGTAATGGGCCACCAGCGACAGAGTGGGGTTCGAGTGAAGGCCTGACTCCAGCCGCGACACCAAGGCCTGGTCCAGACTGCCGCCGGCAAGTCCGGCCAGCTCAGCCTGGGTCAGCGAGGCTCTTCTGCGGAGTGACCGTAGCCTCAGCCCGAGTTCCTTGGTCATCGGCAAGTCGTCAGTCTTGCGGCTCAATCATCACCTCTGAATATGTAGTATACCGCATTCTCCCGCAACCGCCAATTCCTGTCCTAACTTCTGTATTCTCAATTCACTATTCACACTTCCCGCCCGAACCCCTCCTATGCTCCCCCCGTAGCTCCGCACATAGCTTCCGAGGTAACGACCGGAGCAACTTCCCGAGGAACGACGCGGGTTACTTCTACGGTTACTTCCACCGCTACTTCTTCCGCTACTTCGCGAGCAACGAGTAGAGTTCCTTGTCCGGTTCCTTGCCGAGTAACAAGTCAGGTTCCGTCCGGAGTTCCTTGCCGACTTACAGTCCGGTTTCCCGTCCGTGTTCCTTCCAGGATTACTCTGCGGGTTACCTTCTGACCAACGAGTGGAGTTTCTTGGATGGCTACGAGGAGAGCTGCGACGCGCATCGCAGCTCAAGCTACTCCGAATCTTGCCCTACAGGTCTGGGGGCGGCCTTATGGCCAAACAAGGGATGAGAATCGAGAACGGGGCGGGATCTTGGCGGCTGAATACGGACCGGGCTAGCGGCTCTTGCGGCGGGCGCGGAGCTTCTGTTCGAGCCACGCGACCCATTTGTCCACGCCGTCGCCGGTCTTGGCCGACATCTCGATGAAGGTGATGCCGGGCTTCAGCTTGCGCACGACCTTCTTGAGCGCGGGCAGGTCGAAGTCCACGTGGGGCAGCAGGTCCATCTTGTTGATGACGAGCACGTCGGACTTGGAGAACATCAGCGGGTATTTGACGGGCTTGTCGCTACCCTCGGGCGTGGAAATAACGGTCACGTTGTAGTGAGCCGGTAACGCAAACTCGGCCGGGCACACGAGGTTGCCGACATTCTCGATTATCAGCAGGTCGAGTTTGGAGAAGTCGATTCCCTCCAGGGCCGGCCCGAGCATCAGGCCGTCCAAGTGACACGCGCCTTGTGTGTTTATCTGGACGCAGCCGACGCCCTTGGCCGTGACCCGGCGCGCGTCGAGGTCGCCCTGGATGTCGCCCTCGATAACCTGTATCCGGTACTTCTGCCCCAGCGCCTCCGCCGTCCGCTCAACCAGTGCGGTCTTGCCCGCGCCGGGACCGGACATGATGTTGATGCCGAGCACGCCTTGGCGGTCGAGTTTCTGCAACTGGGCTGCGGCGAGCGCGTCGTTGCTCGCCAGCACCCGCCGCATCAGCTCAATCTTGGGCATAGGGAGAACCAGTGGCCAGTGTCCAGTGACCAGTGTCCAGTAGTAGGAAACTGGAACCTGGAAACTGGTACCTGGTAACTACGCCGTTCGGAGCCACCTGAGTTTCCTCGATTTGTACGGGATTGTCTGGCTGCGCTCGCTGCCGACCGAGACGAGCGCAATCGGACACCCGCAAAGCGTTTCGAGCCTGGCCAGGTAGCGCCGCGCCCGCAACGGCAGCTCGGCAAAGGAGCGGCAGCCTGAAGTCTTCTCCCGCCAGCCCGGCATCGTCTCATACACCGGCTCCAGTTGCTCGGCATGGAATGAATCGAACTCGCCTACCTCTACCCCGTCAAGCCGGTAGGCGCGGCAGATCTTGATCTCATCGAACGAATCGAGCACGTCGAGCTTGGTGACGACGAGGGCGTTCAGCTTGTTGTGCCGAACCGAAACACGTACGAGCGGAGCGTCAAACCAGCCGCACCTCCGCGGTCGGCCGGTAGTGGCACCGTACTCGCTGCCGAGAGCCCGCAACCTCTCGGCATCGGCGTCGTTCATTTCGGTTGGGAAGGGCCCGAGCCCGACACGCGTGGTGTACGCTTTGGCGATACCCACAACTTCTTCGAGCCATACCGGGCTGATGCCGGTCCCAGGCGCGACACCGCCGGCCCAGGTGAGTGAGGACGTTACATAGGGATAGGTGCCAAAGTCGATGTCCAGATGCATGCCCTGCGCTCCCTCAAACATCACACTGGCTCCTCGCCTTAGCGCGTCCTCGATGATCAGACTGCCGTCACCGACCATCTTCGCGATTCGCCGGGTGGCCTGCCAGTACTCGTGCGCCGTGTCCTTGAAGGATATCGGCTCGGCTTTGTAGCGGTCCATCAGCAGGAAGTTGGCCGCGGCCACGTTGTGCTTCAGCTTGTCGTTGAAAACCTCTTCGGAAAGCAGGTCCCCGGCGCGAATGCCGGAGCGGTTCACTTTGTCCGCGTAAGCCGGACCGATTCCGCGGCCGGTGGTACCGATGCGCTGCTTGGCCGATTGCTCATCCCGCAGCCGGTCGAGCTGTTGGTGATACGGCAGTATCATGTGGGCCCGGCAGTCGACCACCAGTCGCTGACCGAGCGGCACTTTGTGCTTGCGCAGCGCGGCCAGTTCGTGCTCGAAGACGTACGGGTCAATGACGCACCCGCAACCGATAACGCAGACCACTTTCGGGTAGAGGACAGCCGATGGAATCTGATGGAAGGTAAATGTGCTCCGCTCGACCCGAACCGTGTGTCCGGCGTTGGGTCCGCCCTGGAACCTGGCCACGACGTCGGCGCGGCCGGCCAGGTAGTCCACAACCTTGCCCTTGCCCTCGTCGCCCCACTGCGTACCGACGACCGTGAGATTAGACATGGTGGCGGCAGGTTCGAGCAGCATTCATCCGTTCAACGGCAGGCGATGTGCGATGAACGATCGAATGGTAGGCGATGGCTCTTAGAACTGGTACGAGAAGGAGAATTTGTAGTTCGAAGTCGGGAAATCGTAAATCCACTGGTCCATGCTCAGGTCGAACTTGAACCGCATGAACTCGACTCCACCGCCCAGACAGAGGCCGATGGACTTGAAGGTCCCGAGCCCCTTCCGGGTCAGCACGTCCCCGAGACCGTAGTGGTACGTCTGGCCGTCCTTCTCAAGGACGATGCCGCCGCGCTGGCCGGTCAGGTCCTCGAAGTAGCCGACGCGCGCAGACAGCAGGTTGATGAACTTCGCCTCGACCCCGAACGATTTCCAGGCATCGCGGGCCTCCACCTGCAGCTTGCGGCTGAACGACTCGGTACCGGTGGAATCGTAGAACATCCCGACAAGGATCTTCTCGACCTCGGGGACGATCGCCACGGAAACGACGTTGTTCTTCACCGGGTAGTAGGCCGCTCCGACGCGCAACATCCTGGGCAGCGGGTCGGATTCGCCGGAAGAGGTGTAGGCAATGTTGGGTCCGATATTCGATAGTGCGATCCCTGCCTGCAGGAAGTCGAAGGGCTTGTACAACGCACCGGCGTCAAGCGCCCACGTCACACCGGTTCCGCCCGAGCTGATGCCGAGCTCCGGCATCAAAGACCACACCCAGTCCGGCACGAGGAATGAGTAGACGAACTTGGCCGCGGCGCCGACGCCGAGGTTAGGCAGCACCTTGTAGCCGTATCCGGCAGCCACCGCCACGTCGAAGGTAGTGTAACGACCCAGAAAGTCGCCGCGCTCATTGACTACGTCGGTCTCGCCGGTCGTAAGATAGACAATATTGACGCCGACGTTGCCGTAGTCCTTCAACTGGTGCGTAAGACCGGCGTACTCGTAGTACATGCCCTGGTACAGACCGGGCAGCCAGTTGCAGTGCATCAGCGTGGCATTGGTTCCTTGCAGGAACCCCATGCCGCCCTGGTTATAGTAGAGGCTGCTCGCGTCGTCCGATACCGCGGTGAACGCACCGGCAAGGCCGGTCGGACGGGCCGCAGGCCAGATTTCCAGGAACACTGCCCCAGGGTTTTGGCTCGCGGCTGCAACCCCAAGCAGAGAAACCAGCGCGAGCCAGCAGGCTTTCTTCCTCATACGGACTTCTCCTTGGTAAACACAAGACAATTATAGGACTGCAGGTGTCAGGGTCAAGCTTCTGGGGGCAAAGCCCGAATTGACGAAACTCGAATCCCGAATCAAGTTCGACCGCAGGCAATGTCATTTGCGGCACACCACATGCCGTATACAGCATATGGACAATTCGTCATGCGGACCTCTACTTCGAGCTTTGTCTTCATTACCTGTGAATGAGCAGCTTGTCCCTCACGGTCACCCTTTGCAGGCCGCCCGGTGCCTCGTCGGCCTGCGCAGTTACGACAAACAGGTATACGCCGTTCGCCGGGAGATTGCCGTCGCCGTCGAGACCGTCCCATTCGATTTCGTTGTATCCGTAGCCTGCAGGCCTGAGCCCAAGGTCGCGTACCAGCCGACCGGCCATGGAATAGACTCTGACTCGGACATCGGCCTGCCGGCTTAACGTGAATGTGAACCGGCAGCCGGCCTTCACCGGATCGGGATATGGAAGCACGGAATCGATCTTCAGCATGTCCGATTGCGACGGTTTGACTGTGATGCCGGCCACGGTCCGGTTGAGCAGGTTATCGGAGACTGTTACAAAGAGCGAGTCCGCCGGTCCGGCGAGTTCCACCGGCAGGCGGAAGCGAGCCGTCGTCGTCGAACCGGCGTCGAACACAAACAGGTCCGTGAGATCAACCGCGCTGGTCGGAGCGTCAACGTAGAACAACGGTGTTGCGCCGCCTACCGGCGCGATCATGATTCCGTGACTGTCGCTGACCACCCCATCCAGCACGAACTTTGACGGCACGACCGCAGCGTTCTCCAGCCGATTGCCGTTCAAGAAGAAGCTGACGGCGGGACCGGCGGTGTCGTGCAGCGCGGCCGCGGTCCGCGTGTACGCGATCGAGTCATGCAGAATGTCAATGACGCCGGAATCACCGCATGCCGAACCGCTGAAGCAGCACGACTGCGGGATCGGCGCGTAGTTGCCGTTGGGCACGAAGACGGTATCCAGCGGCACTCCGAGCGGGAACGTGCCCCGGCAGGCCAGTGCCCCCGCCGTGATATCGCCGGTCCCGCGCGCCAGCTCCAGCCCCGATAATCGGTAGCTGGTCGTGCCGCGGAACGAACGATAGGTTCGAATACGTCTCGGCCCCTGGAGTTGCCAGGAGAACTTCGTCTTGGTGGCCTGCACCGAGCCGGCCACCTTGAACCCGGCGCCGGGCTTAAGGGTGTCCGGGGCGACGGAGATTTGCTGGGGCGAGACCTGCGGCAGACGAAGCACAGTTGCCGGGTCGCCGAACAAACAGTAGATGTCGTCGGTCGGCCACGCCTGCAAGAAACACAGGCCGATGGTCGAGCCCGGCTGGGCGAACAATGGAGTCATGAGGTCACGGGCGAACACCAGATTTGAGCCGGCGGTGGTCGCCTTGGTCGCGCCGGCCGCAGCGATCGCACCGGACGGCTGTCGTACCAGTTCCTCCGCGATGCACTCATACTGAGTGTCGTCGAATCGCCCTACCGAACAACTGCCGAAGAAACAGAACGGATTACGATGGCCGTTCTGTATCTGAGGAACCTGAGATATGTTGAGGACGCTTTCGTGCGTCAGATCGTACCCGGCCCCGTGTCCGAAAAACGCAAGCACGATGCCGCCCAGGTCCATCTGGCGCATGAACTCGGCATGAGCGCCGGGCTTGTTCTTGATTTCCACGTACGGCCACTCGGTGAGATAGACCTTGACCAGATCAAGCGCGTTGCCGGTCAACGCCCCCATCGCCTCGCAATTCCCGATGTGACCGAATGTGATTGGATCCCACCACCGGGGGTTATTCGGGTCGTCCCACCCAAGGAATTCATCGTCGGCCAGCAGCAGGTACCGTCTGTTCCACAGTCCGGCCGGCTCCGCGTCGTAGGCAATCAGCTTGTCCACGAACTGCCCAAGCTGGGCCGCGCTTCGGCACGTAACCCGACCCAGCGCCATGTCGGGACTGCTGCCATCTCCCTCGAAGTCGGCATACCACGCGTCGAATGCCAGCGCGCTCCGGTCGTACGCGTCCGGGTTCAGCCCGAATCCGTACTCGTAGGCAGGCACGCCCGGCGGCCGCTTACTGAGAATCCCCTTGTAGTCGCAAGTAGCATCGCCGGCGAGCAATCCGTAGGCCGGATGCTTGTCAGCAAAGAAACGCTTGATCGCTCCGGGCTCTTCCATTCCAAAGGCATAGTCATCATCGATGTCGTCGAGCGTCGCGGCTCTCGCGACGGCGTGCGGTATTCCGGCGATTCGTCCGGTTCGGTATCCTGCCATTCGCTGTGCGGTAACCACGAACTCCTTGGGTGTGACTATCCAGTAGTCGGCCCGCAACTCCTGACTGCGGAGCTGTCCCGGATGGCGGAGTTCGATGCCGGCGGGTTTGAGGAATTGGCTTGCGCCGGCCACCGCGAACTCCGCGGGCCGGGTCACGCGCCAGCAGAACCTGGCACTGTCCCCGAGCAATTCCACGCTGTCGCTCATCGTTGGCGTGTAGGGGTCGGTAACGTCAAGGACGACCGGCCGCTCGCGAGCGTCCTTGATACAAAACCAGAACCTGCCGGTGTCCTCGGACAGGAACTGGAACTGCCCGGGGTAGAGCGAAAGCCGTCGTCGGTAGCCGATTTCGAGATAGTCGAGATAGAGGCTCTTTTCCCCGTCGCCTCCCAGCTCGAATGTCAGCACGTTCGAAGCGAAATTAGCCGGCAGGACTGTGTCGGCTGAGAAATCGAATGGGCTCGAGGGTGGTGATTGACCGAACTGGTAAGCGGCAATCGCACGGTGATTGAAGGAGACCGAGAGCTGATTGCCGTCGTCGTCGGCCAGAAATCTGCCGGACAGCCGCTGGACCTGAACCGGGTAGGTAATGTCCAGCGGCACGTCGAGCACCGTCGCGGCGCGGTCTGATGCCTTGAACAGCTGCGCCCATATCCAGAGGAGCCCGGACCGGGCCGGGCAGTCAAGGTCCCTCTCCTGATGAAGTCTTTCCCCGCCGTTGTCGACTACCGGTGCACCGATTGTGTCCGGCCTCACGGCCGGAACAATCCTGCTGCCCTGCGCCCCGCCCCAGGTTAGCCAGTAGACGTTGTGCCGCGTGAAGTAGTTCTTAACGTAGACTGAGCACCTTCCGACCCAGTGAGAAGGCGCGAGTCCGTAGAATATAAGTCGGTCAGCCGGGGCCAGCCTGCCGCCCTCACCGCCCTGCACGATAATAGGCACCTGCCGCATTGTGTCCGGATATGAGTCGTTCGGCTCATGTTCGCCAATCGTGTACAGCGCAAGCGTCGCCGGGTTCAGCCCGGGCAGGCTGACTCCGGCTGCGGCGAGTTCGCGGCCGCTGATGCTGTAAATGCCGGTCGTGTCCACCTGGATCCTGAGCCAAAACGGCGACCGCTCAAACTGTGACGCAGTTTCAGCGGGCCAATCGAGCTTCCAGTCCAGCGCCTCTTTCCCGTTCAGCAGCATTGCGGAGACAGCACCGTCCAGCGGATCCGGATCGCTGTGTGTCTGCGGCCTCTGCTCAAAAGTGACTGACACGTCCAGCCATTCGTAGTAAGTCAGTGCATTGGCATCCTTGTTGTAGCTGCAGGGACTGAGCCGGAGCGGCACGAAACGCACCCTCCGCAGTATCTCTGCCGGTCCGGCTTCCACGGGTTTTGGAGACGAAAGCCGGGAGTCTGCCGGTAGCTTGTCAAACCACGCCGAATCACGATCCCACGACATGTGCGGAACGTTCGCAAGACTGACTCCTTGTACGCTATGCTCCGGGCCGGTGCTGATGCTGATTCGCACACCGCCGGTCTGCGGAATTCCAATGCGAACGAGCTTGCCGGGCAAGTCGGGCTCGCCGGGCTCGGCCAGGTGGTCCGCGTCATCAAGACTGATGGCGCTTCCCCCGCTCAGGCAGGCCGTGAGCGCGACCTTTCCCGGGACGTATCTAAAAGTGATACCGCCATCGCCTGACTTCTCAAGGGTGACCGAGGCCGATAGCACGGTCGGGACAAGGATAAGTAGCAACGCAGCTAGCTTCACCAGGACGAATTTAGAAGGCGGCGGACGCAACTCAAACGGTGTGGCCGACGTCAGCCCGCTCACGGCGTAACTGTGATTCTGAAACCTGCGGGAATCACGCCGCTCGATGCCAGGGCGGCGATGACCCTGACGTCATCCGCCCCGCCGATGTCAGCAAACACCACTCTGCCATCACGGCCCGGGGTGGCAGCGGACAGGGCAACGTTGTTCACGACAAGTACCGCCGGCCTGGCGGTATCGGACGCAGCAAGTGAGACGGCAAGTTCGGCATCGACCGGACTCGTCGTCCGGACGTCGGCATTGATTCGCTGATTGCCGGCCAGCAGATACTCGAGCACGACTCGACGCGAAGCGTCTCCTCCGACTTCCAATGCTCGTCCGGAATCGCTGAGTCCGGCTGTGGAGCTCGTCTCTTGGCTGTTTGCCCAATGCCCCTGCCATATCTCAACACTCCCGCGGCTGAAAAGCATCTCGACCTGATGGCGGCTCTTGGGCTGTCCCAGCAGCAGCGTCAGGCCGCTTCGAGTCCTGCGGTTCCGATTGTCCCAGCCGAGTCTTGCCAACCTCTGATTGATCGTCGCCACGGCACGGTCGCAGGCGGTTCGATCCAATCCGATCGCAGGACGGGCATCGACGGTCATTGCCGGCACGTAGGGAACATCGACCGATCCGGCTCGGTTGAACCGTCCCAACCTGAGTTCCCACTCGGACGCTTTCGTGGAGTCGCTGCAGTACAGCCGCAGCGGCAGCCCGGAGTACGGATCGACCTCCATGACCCCGGTGAGTTTCCGGGTCTGAGTCGGGTCGAGTATCGGCAAGTACGGACTGAACGTGAATCGATATCGCCCGCGCTCACTGCCAGCAAACCGGAAATACCTGTCGCCCAGGGCCCCTTCTCCCTGCTCCAGCACACGCGTTTCCACGCCACGCATCGTCCGGTGCCAGCCGGCCTTCTCCTTTTCGTACTGGTCAGGGCCCTCTGCCCTGAGCTCTACCCGCGACACTTCGGTCCTGTGCCGCATGTTGCCGGACCAGGCCTCGCGGTCCGACTCATCGCGTACCCCGTTGAACGCAACCACGATTGGAAACGGCACGTCGGTATGGAAGCTCAAAGCAAAGGCGAATGAATGAAGGCGCGCCAGCCGTCCCCAAGCGCCGGCAGCGGCTTGTTCGGGCTCGACCGGGCGTGCGTTTCGGACAACGCCGGCACAGGAGAGCGCCAGAAGCGAGAACAGAGCAGGCAGTGGGCCCCGGACCGACCTAGAAATCCGTGCCCAACCCAAGGATGAACTTCCAGCCGTTGTCATCGGTGGTGGAGAGCGGTTTTGCGAAGTCGAACTTCAGCAGGAAATAGGAAATCGTCACCCTCGCCCCGAATCCTACTCCCAGCTTCAGGTTGTCGAGCTTTCCCTGACTGCTGTTCCACAAGCGAAATGTATCGTTGGGATTGCCGGGCGCGACCATCCCACCGTCGAGAAAAGCCACGCCTCTAATGCCTCCGAATTCGATGGGCAGAGGGAATGCCATCTTGAACCGGTCGATGAATGGATAGCGGAACTCAAGGCTGAAGGCGGCGGCCTCGGGACCGCAGTCTTGGTAGAACTCAGCCGGCTGGTAGCCCCTTACCACCAACTGTCCGGGCGCGTATTCAAGGAACTGGATCCCTCCGACGTAATACTCGTCAGCGTCAGCACCGAAGCTCGCTATGCCCTGCAGCCGGCTTGCGAATACGAACCGCCTCCCCAGTCTCTGGTAGTTCCTGACGTCGAAGAAAACATCCTGCGACTGCCTTGCGGAAAGGAATGGGATGTATGCATCGAGGCCAATCCTGGCTCTGGTGCCTCGGGCCGGACCGTTGTTGTCCCAGTATGTATTATCGAAGACCAGTGCCGCCTCGCCGTAGAAATCAACTTCGTTCCACGTGCTGTCCTGGTACCAGCCCGGTTCAGGCACTTCGGGATAGTTCACCCAGGTATCACGTTCAACATTGCTGTAGTACGCAGTCGGGCCGATCTCGGCCCTGACAAAGCGGTTAAATGGATAAGCGCCCAGCATTGACAAACCCCGGTTGAGTGCTCCCTCGAGCATGTAGCCCGGGTCATAGCGGCGGATATCCTGAAGTTGGTAGAACGTGAACCCGTAGTCAATCCGTTGCGGCAGGTACCAGTACTGGAAGATGAAATCCGAGTTGAGGATATTGCCGTAGAGGTCGGTGTATACCTCAAATCGACTGTCGCCGAGCATGTCGCTGAACGCTATGTCGACCAGCCCCTCGAACCCGCCCGCTGAACCGGTACCGTATGATGCTGCCCCTGACGCATAGTCAAGCGAGAGATTGAATCCGACCGGCTTGACCTGACTGAAGTCAAGCCCGTTCTTGTCGAATCTGAATGTGTCAAGCGGAGGTATGTACTGCTTGCCTGAATCCGAAGGTATGTTCACGAGTGGGTCAAGAATCTCGGCGACGTCCCAACCGACGTTTGAGAAGTAGGCGAACGCGAGTTTACGGTCGTCGCGCGAGAGCGTAAGGTAGGAAGCATCACCCAGCAGGTCCGTACGTCGGACGACGCGGTTCGTGGCAAGCGAGTAGACGTAGATATTACTGGCCGAGTCCGATGCCGCGTAAAGCAGATACTGACCGGAATGAGAGAACTCCGGGTGCGAGATCTCGCCGCCACGGGCCGTCAGCCTGTTCACCACGCCGGACGTATCTCTGATCCAGACCGCGTACTGTCCGGGGCTCCAGACTGCACCCTCGTCCGGCCGGTCGGAAATGAAGGCGATCGAGTCTCCGCCCGGCGAGAATACCGGGTCACGGTCGTCGTACACGTCGTACGTCACCCGCGTTGGCTCGCCGCCGTCGACGTCGGCCGTGTAGATGTCACTGAATCCGTTCTTGATACCGACAAATACAATCTTCCGGCCGTCGGGAGAAAACCGCGGGCTGTATATGGCGTCGAGGTTGCCGTATATCCGGCGCTTGACCTTGCCCGTTTCGTAGTCGACCAGCGCAAGATTGTCCCGGCCGGCGCTTGTCGTCACTACTGCGATCGAGTTCTCGTCGGGAGACCAGGCCGCACCGGGCCGGAGGAGGTGCATCGACTCAAACCCACCGGACCTTTCACCCTTAACCAGACGCTTCAAGACCCTGCCGTCAAATGCGGATATCACATACACATCAGTATACTCGAGCCGGTCGGATATCATCACTATCTTGGTACCACTTGGCGAGATCGCCGGAGCCGTGTTGTACACCGACCCGTCCTCCGCATGGTTGGTGAGACGCTTCGCCAGAATCTTGAAGTTGTCGAGCCTGGTTATCTGCGGCCAGTACTTCACCCGCAGATACTCCTCCCAGTCCGTGCTGAAGCGCTTGACCGAGACACCGAACGTCGAGGCAAACGCGCCGTCGACACTGCGTCTGCTCTGGAGCGCGTGCATGAACTCGTACACTTTCTTGCGGCCGTACTTCTGCTCCACGTAGCGGAAGAAGGATTCGCCCTCCCGATAGACCAGGTAGCCCATCTCATCCGACAGGTTGTCGAGCGGCACCAGCCGGTTGCTGATGACCAGATCGCGCATGAAGTCGTCCGAACTGATGTTGACCCAGCCGGACTGATACTCGGCGAAACCCTCGGTCACCCAGAGTGGAATCTCGAATTCGTCGACCGCTCCAAGCAACGACGCGAGCTTCGAGTGGTAGTACATCTGGAACTCGAAGATGTGAGTCAACTCATGCCCGATAACATGGTGCAGATTGCTGTACGACCCGTCAAAGGGAATCACGATGCGGTTCTTGATCACCTCGGAGAATCCGCCTACGCCTTCGTCAATTACGTCGGTTATTACGTTGGTCTCGCTGAACTGCCCGGGAGAGAGATACAGTATGAGCGGTATCTTCCCTTCGACCTCGACTCCGAGGTCACCGGAAGTCTTGGCATAGTATTCCTCGGCTGAACGTGCGGCAAACTCAGCCAGTCCTTCGCCGCCCGGATAGAACAGCACACGGAAGTGTTGAGTCTCGTAGGTCTGGAACTCGTAGTCGCGCGTCTGCACCTTGTTCTCGCCGAAGTCCGAGTACTGCGCGGTGGCCAGCGCGACGACAAGGGCCGTTCCCACAAGCGACAGCCAAGTTGCAGACCGGCGCATCAAACACTTAGACACAGAGAATCAGCTATTGCTGCGAACTGGCCCGCAACTCTGAACTCGACATACAAGGCGCCCGATCTTCATGCCTTCTGTTTCTCTTCCGTGAACAGAAATCGCCTCTCAGCCACCTTGTAACCATAGGCCATATGTGGAGTCGTATGACCGTAGCACATGCCGCCCCTCGCATCGATGCCTACTGCACCGAAAGCAATCTTCTTCTGCCTGGCCTCGGCTACTACCAGCACCATGGCGGTTGACGCCGGCATTGTCCTCATCCGTTCGACGATGTCGCGGGCGAGCGAGTGCCGCATGATCTCCTCTCCGTGACCCGTGCAGGAAACCGCGCCGCTGGGACCGGCGAAGGTACCCGCCCCCAGAATCGCGGCGTCACCCACCCGGCCGTGCATCCGTCCGACAATCCCGCCCGAAGACGTCGCGACCGCGAGGCTGCCATGCTTGTCTTTCGCCACTGCTCCGACGGTGCCCATCTTGCTACGTGATGGTGAGTCTGCCTCGCCGGTCGGCGGCAGGCCGTCGGGAAAACGCTGCTGATTCTGCTTGAGAAAGTACCTCGAGCCCTGATCGAGCACTCGCCGTAGCCGCATCTGCGCGCGCTCGGTTAAGGCATCGTATTCCTCAAATCCTTCCCTGCGCGCGAACGCAGTAGCGCCGGCACCACTGAGAAGCAGATGGTCGGTCTCAGTCATGACCTTTTCAGCGACCAGGATCGGGTTCTTTACGCCGTAGATGCCGGCTACGCCCCCAAACGTGCCTCTCTGTGTCATCACCGACGCATCCATCTCAATCAGACCGTCAATCGTCAGGTCCGACCCGGTCCCGGCGTTGAACAGCGGATTGTCCTCCATGATCCTCACTGCGAAAACTGCCGCCTCAACCGCACTGGCGCTCTGACGCAGAAGACGGTAGCCCTCGTCAATTGCCTCGGTAAGGCCCGCGGCGTAGGCCGGCTTGTCATCAATTGTGCCGGCGCCGGCGTGGCAGATGATCTCGAGCGGGCTGTCGTTCACACGGCCCTCAAGCCATGAACCTCGGCGCTTCCGTCACGCATCGCTACTTCTGGCAGACCGGACAGAAGTGGGTACTCCTGCCGCCGATCCTCTGACGCCGGATCAAACCACGGCATCCGCGACGTCGGCATCGTTCACCCTCTCTCCCGAATACGGCCAGTCGCTCTTGAAACGAACCGTTTTCGCCCTCGGGCAGACGATACCGACCGTCGCGCAAGGTCGTGCCGCACCACCGGATACCGTCTCTCAACACGTCCGTCAACGCCCGAGCAAGCCGGGCAACCTCGGCATCTCTCAGCCGGCCGGCCTTCCGCAACGGCCTTATTCCCGCACGGAACAACGCCTCGTCCGAGTATATGTTGCCGACGCCGCAGGCGATACGCTGGTCGAGCAGAAGATTCTTGACCGGCGCTGTCCGGCCGCGCAACCGTCCACGCAGGTAGTTGGCATCGAAACCAGCGTGAATCGGCTCCGGTCCCATCTTCGACATTCCGGCCAGTTCGGCCGGGTATCTGCCTTGCTGAACCAGATAGACTCGTCCAAGCGCTCGCGGTTCGGCAAAGGAAAGCGCAGTGCCGTTGTCCAACTCCAGCCTTACCCGTTCGTACTCGACCTTTCGCTGATGGTCGACCACCTCGAGATGCCCGCTGAGCCGCAGGTGAACAACGATCTCCCTGCCCAGGTCAAGCCGCAAAATCAGGTACTTTCCACGTCGCCCGATATCCGCGATCTCGCGGCCCGCAGCGCCGCGCTCGAAGGCTCTGACACCGGGGAATCCGACGATGTCGTCGCGGAGTACCCGCACTCGCACGATACGCCGTCCGACAAGGAGCGGCTGCAACCTGAGCCGAATCGTCTCTACTTCAGGAAGTTCAGGCACGATGTCAAGACTTCGGTCGGTACTCGGGCGGTGCTACTTGAGCCCCTTCAGCAACTCGTCCGAAGTATGGACAGGCTTGAGCAATTCGATGGCTTTCAACACCTGCTCGTCGTAGCGCATCCGTGCCTGGTAGTCGCCCCGCGTCCCGAGCAGCCTGGTCGCGACCTCTCGTTCGATTTCACGCACGAAGATGCTCCGGGATGAATCGAACTCGGCTTGCGTGAAATCGAGCTTCTTGGCCGTCTTCAGATACTCGCGGAACTGGTCAAGCACGGCCTGGTCCGCGCGAAAATCACCAGTCAGTCCGGGATGTGAGTTGGAGTATTCAACCGCGAAGTCGAAGAAAGCGTCGCGGGTCATGCGGGCCGTAAGCGAACTGAGCTTCGCGTAAGCCACGTAAACGTCCGGAGCAATCCCGCCGCCACCGTACACTTTTCGGTGCAGCTTGCCAAGCGTGTGATAAGTCCTTGTGGTGTCCTGTGTCGAGTCCGGAATCACCGAACTCTCCTTGTCGTACCGGCGGTTGATGCAGCGCCCGCTCGGCGTGTACCAGAACGCCGTAGTTACTTTGACGGCGATGTCCGGGCCAAGCGGATGAACCGTCTGGACCGAACCTTTGCCATATGTCGTATCGCCGACCAGCAGCGCCCGCTCCCAGTCCTGAAGAGCGCCCGAGACAATCTCAGCGGCCGATGCGCTGGCGCGGTCAACCAGCACGACCAACGGGTAGTCGTCACCGTGCGCGTCCCGGGTCTCAGCGTCAAGATCGTGGTTGCTGTCCGGAATGCGACCCTTGGTCCGCACGATGACGTCGCCCGGCGGCAGGAACAGATCCGACACGTCCCGCCCTTCGGCGAGCAGGCCGCCTCCGTTTGACCGCAGGTCGAATATCAACTTCTTCGCCCCGACCCCGAACAGCGAGTCGATGGCTCGGCTCAACTCCTCCGTGGCCGTCTTTGAGAAATCCGCCAGCCGCACGTATCCGATGCCATCCCCGAGCATCGCCGCATACGGTACGGCTTTGATGTTGATGATCGCTCGAGTGAGCTCGAACGGAATCAGATCTCTCACCCCGGGGCGAGCGATTCCCAGCTTGATCTTGCTGCCCGGAGCCCCGCGCAGAATCTTGATGGCATCGTCGGTCGTGAAGTCCTCGGTTGACTTGCCTTCAATCTGGGCGATCCGGTCCCCGCCTCTGATACCGGCCCTTTCCGCCGGCGTCCCGTCAATGGGAGAGATGACGGTCAACTGCCCGTCCACTATCCCGATCTGAATGCCGATCCCGCCGAACTGCCCTTCGGTCATTACCTGCAGTTCCTTGAAATCACGCTCGTCGAGGAACTCGGTGTGCGGGTCCAGCGAACTGAGCATCCCGCGAATACCCGCTCGTATCATCTTGTCCGGGTCGATCCTCTCGACATAGTCTGACATAACTATGTCGACTACCCGGGAGAAGGTCTGCAGACTCTCGAGCAGGCCTCCTGTCTTTTGTGCCCAGAGCTTGCCGAACAATCCGCCCAGGCACAGACACAGCACCACCAGAGTCGCGACCAGCGCTACTCGTCGCTTCATTATTTCAGGATACCCTTTCGCTTCAGTAATTCCTCGACGTGTTGGAAAATCAACGGCTCAAGCTCGCCGGCTGTCAAGGTTCCGTCGACGACCTTGAACCGTCCGGGCGCACGCCTGGCAACCCGCAGGTAGCCCTGGCGTACCCGTTCATGAAATTCTACCCGCTCCTGCTCCAGTCTGTCAAGGACACCGGACGCCTTCCTGCGCTGCCCGACATCTACCGGCACGTCGACCAGCAGCGAGAGATCAGGTCTGAGGTCGGCAGTTGCCAGTTTGTTCAGTCGCGCGACCAGCTTCTCACCCAGTCCGCGACCGAAGCCCTGATAGGCTATCGAAGAATCCCCGAACCGGTCGAGAATCACGGTTCTGCCTTCCTTAAGCGCGGGCAGAACCCTGTCTCGCACCAACTGATTCCGGCTCGCAAGATATAGGAACAACTCGGTCAGACCATGCATGTCCTTGTTCTTCGGGTCGAGCAGGATGTTGCGGATGGATTCGCCGATATCCGTCCCGCCGGGCTCGCGCGACGCAAAGCACGGAACGGCAAGCTCCGACAGCCGCTTCGCGAGCCTCTCGGCTTGAGTGGACTTGCCCGAACCCTCGACGCCTTCGAAGGTTATCAGGGCACCACGAACGGCCAATGCGGGAATTCCTAATTCCTAATTGCTAATCCGGAACCGGGAATCAGGAACTGGCAACTGGTCACTTCCTCTTCGGGCCGTACTTCTTGATGTACGCCTCGGTCTTGTTCCGGCATTCGTCGTCCGGGTACTGGACCGGCGGCGTCTTGAAGAAATACGATGACGGATCGATGATGCTGCCGGACAGTCCGTTGTCGAGTGCCAGCTTGGCGCATCGAATCGCGTCGATCATCACGCCGGCCGAGTTGGGCGAGTCCCAGACCTCCATCTTCAACTCGATGTTCAGCGGCACGTCACCAAAGGTCTGGCCCTCCATCCGCAGGTAGCACCACTTCCGGTCAAGCAGCCAGGGCACGTAGTCCGACGGCCCGACATGGATGTTGTCGGCGCCGATGTCGTACTTCAGCAGCGACGTGACCGCGCCGGTCTTGGAAATCTTCTTGGACTTCAGCCGCTCGCGCTCCAACATGTTCATGAAGTCGGTGTTTCCGCCGACGTTAAGCTGCATCGTCTTGAGCAGCTTCACCCCGCGGTCATTGAAGAGTGACACCAGCATCCGATGGGTGATAGTCGCGCCGACCTGCGACTTGATGTCATCGCCGAGCACCGGCAGGCCCGCGGCCTTGAATCGCTTGTTCCAGTACTTCTGCGACGCAATGAACACGGGTATGCCGTTTACGAATGCACACCCGGCCTTGATTATCTGCTCGACGTACCACTTAGTCGCCTCCTCGCTTCCGACCGGCAGGAAGTTGACGACGACGTCGGTCTTCGTCTCCTTGAGCGCCCGTACGATGTCCGCGGTCGGCCCGGGCGCCTTCTCGATAATCTGCGACAGGTAAAGCCCGAGCCCGTCGTGGGTCATGCCCCGCAGGACTTTCACGCCGCTCTTCGGCACGTCCGTGAACTTGAAAGTGTTGTTCGGCTTGGTGAATATCGCCTGCGACAAATCCTTGCCGACCTTGTTCTTGTCGATGTCGATGGCGACCGTGAACTCGATATCATTGATGTTGTACCCGCCAAGGTTCACGTGCATGATACCCGGCACTGAGTCACCGGGCTTCGCGTTCCGATAGTAGTGCACGCCCTGGACAAGGCTGCTGCAGCAATTGCCGATACCGATAATTCCGACTCTTAACTTAGGCATATGTCCTCCTTAAAAGTGCTCTGAAGCGGCCTAGGAAGATAGACGTTTTACCTTGAGAAGTCAAGACGTAGGTAAAGGCTGAGGTTAAGGTTGAGGTCAAGAACCGGCATTCCCGCCCTTCTTCACCTTGGCCTTAGCCTTGACCTTAACCTGCTCTCACTTGAGCTTCACCACCATCGTCTCGTCGGTGCGACCGCCGGTCGAGACGAGCGCTAGATACACTCCTGCCGGCACGTCCCTGCCCGCTGCGTCCCGGCCATCCCAGACGACGCCGGTTGATTCCTTCTTCCGGCTGTCAGCCACCAAGTCGCGAATCCGGCGGCCCCCTACATCCTGAGTCAAGTCGTCTTCCCTTCTATCCGACAACCAGGCCGCCGAGGAACGGGTTGACGAGCAACGCCCGTCCGAAGCTTCCCGGCTCCCCGTGCCCGGGGTATAACTCGGTATCTTTCCTGAGTACTGTCTGGAGCCGGTTGAGTGACGCTTGCATCTGCGCTTCCGACCCTCCAGGAAAGTCGACCCTGCCGATCGAATCAACGAACAGCGTGTCGCCGGTAAAGGCATAGCCAGCGGCCAACAGGCATAAGCCGCCCGGTGTGTGGCCGGGTGTGTGCATGACCGTCATTTCGTCCTCGCCGACGACAACCCTGTCGCCATCCTTGAGCAGCCGGCTCGGCGCAGGCGAGGTGAAACTCATCCCCATGAGGCTGGAGAGATTACCGTCCGGATGGGCGAGCAGTTTCGCATCTCTTTCATGGATCAGCAGCTCGGCCCCGGTCGCCTCGATGACCTCACGGTTGGCGGCGATGTGGTCGATGTGCCCGTGGGTGTCGATAACGTACTTCACGGTCCCGCCAAGCTCCTTCGTCTTGGCAAGTATCATCTCGGCATCCCCGCCCGGGTCAACCACAGCCAGCTCATCGCCCGACTTCAGAATGTAGCAGTTGGTTGCCAGCGGCCCGACCACAAGCCGTTCAATAGCCTCAGCCACCCAGCTTCTCCGCCACGCGCTTCCGGCTCACGGTTTTGGCTCTTGGCTCTTGGCCTTTGGCTCTTGACTTGAGTCTTCGGCCCGTCCCAATGCCCTCAACCTGCCAGCCCTCCCGCGCCAGGAGCCACTCTTTCATGTCGAGTCCGCCACCGAACCCGTGCAGCGCGTAGTCCGAACCCACGACTCGGTGGCAGGGTATGAGCAGTGCGAACGGGTTGTTTGCCATCACCTGTCCCGCTGCCCGCGCACCCCTGGGACTTCCCGCCGCACCGGCCAGCTCGGCGTAGGTCATTACCTGCCCCGAAGGGATGCGGGCGCAGCGATCGAGCACCTTGCGCCTGAACCCGCGCAGCCCACTTGTTTCCGCCTGCAGGTAGTCAGGCACGCTGCCGCCGTCCAGCACTCGTTCAAGATCCTTCGCCAGCTTACTGTCGTCGCGCGGCCCTCTGACGCCAAGAAAGATGCCTGACAGCTTACCGCCGCGCCACTCGACTGCTACCCAGTGAGGCCCGAGCCGACATGAGCGGCGCACCGTGGTGTGTGTTCTAATACTGTCCATAGCCGGTTATCATAGGCTGAGCGAGGGAACAATCAAGGAAGCCATCGGCACCTCACTCCCGGAAATCCCAATTCCCAATTCCTAATCTGTCAGTATCTGAGCTCGTACTAATGGCTGCCCCCCGCTTGCGCTTGAGCTTGTGCTTCCGCGCGCTACAATCGGCAGATGGAGAACCCGCTCGACGTAATCATCGCCAAAGACCCTCGGTACAAACCCGAGGCCTACGCGTTCGTGCACGATGCCCTGGGCCACACCTGCTCAAAGCTCGAGCAACGCCGCCACGTTACCGGCCGCGAGCTCTTGGACGGCATCAAGGACCTTGCGCTCACCTACTACGGCCCGATGGCCAAGGCAGTTCTGAACTCCTGGGGCGTCAGGACCACCGACGACTTCGGTGCCATCGTCTTCAATCTGGTCGATGCCGGTCTCCTCTCCAAGACCGAGCAGGACCACGTCGAGGACTTCCACGACGTATACGACTTCGACGAAGCCTTCGTCCGCTCGTATGACCTCCCCGGCCCCGAGACGCAAAGACCGAGCTGAGAATTGACCAAGACAGGGATGAAACAGGAAAGGCTGAACCAGGAAAGCCGGACCATCCGCGTTCATCCTTCATCCCTCCGCCTTCATCCTTCATGTCCTTAGCGGTTGATCTGTCCGTTCCATCCTTGTCATGAATCTGCGTAATCTGTGGATGTCCCCTCCGAGCCATCTGCGTCATCTGCGACATCTGCGGTTACTCCTGGTTTGGTTGCGGCCTCCGAGGCCGCGCTACGTAATCTGCGGATGAACTTGTCCGAATCCTACTTCGCGCCCGACGGCCCGCTCAGCCGCATTCTCTCCGGGTACGAGCATCGTCCCCAGCAACTCGACATGGCCAGGAGAGTCGAACGTGCGCTCAGCGACCACGGCAGGCTTGCCATTGAGGCCGGAACCGGAGTCGGCAAGAGCCTTGCGTACCTTGTCCCGGCCGCGCTCTGGGCAAAGGAGAACCACAAGCGAGTTACCGTGTCCACGTACACTCGGCTGCTCCAGACCCAGCTCATCTCCCAGGACGTCCCGCTCCTGTCCAAACTGCTGTCCCACGATTCCGTCACTCGTCATTCGTCACTCGACAATCGTCACTCCGCCGCGGCGGTAGTCGCGGCGGTGGCCTTCGGTCAGGAGAACTACGTCTGCAAGTTCCGCCTCGACACCCAGATCGCCCGCGGCCTGTTTGACACCACCGCCGAGGCCAAAGCTGCATACAGGCTCTTCAACTGGGCCGACAAGAGCGATTCCGGCATCATCCTCGACTACCCCCATGCTCTACCTTCAGGTCTTGGCTCGCGTATCTGCCGCGACTCGGCCATGTGCCGCCGGGAGAGGTGCCCGTTCCGCAAAGGCTGCTTCTACCACCGGGCGCGCGACTCGTGGGACCACTCATCCATTCTCATCGTCAACCACTCGCTGCTCTTCGCCAACCTCGCGGCCGAGGCCGACCTCCTGCCCGAGTCCGACGCGATAATACTCGACGAGGCCCACCGCATCGAAGACGCGGCGGTCAGGCACTTCGGAAATCAGGTTTCAGAGAACGCCCTCACCTCACTGCTTGACCGGCTTGCCTCGTCCAAAGGCGCGGGACTCGTTCAAGCACTCGGCCCTCGCTCCACCGCCCGGCGCTCGATCCAGACCGAGGCATCGGCGGCCCGGCTGGACATAGACCAGTTCTTCCGCAAGGTCGAACCACTCTTCGCCCCCGAAGCTCAGCGCTCGCGCTTTCGCGACCCGCTCGACTCCGGCCCTTCAGCCGAGGCCATCGCCCGGCTGGCCAAAGCCATCGAAGAAGTCGCGCCCGAACTGGACGACGAAGCTCTCAGCGCCGAGATGACCGGCGTGGCGCGCCGCCTCAGTCAGTCCGCTCTGGCGCTGGAGGGCTTCCGCGTGCCCGAGCCGGACGGCGCGGTCCACTGGGCCGAACGGAGTCCGCAGGGCCGCCTTTCGCTACTCTCCGCTCCGCTCGACGTCGCACCCATGCTCCGCGCCGCGGTCTACGACCACTACTCAAGCACCATTCTCACCTCAGCGACCCTGACCGTTGCCTCAAGCTTCAGCTTTCTCTCCGACCGGCTCGGCCTCGACGACTTCGAGACTGCTTCACTTGACTCGCCTTTTGACTACACGAGCCAGAGCCTGCTCTACGTATCCGACCATCTCCCCCCGCCGACCAGCGCCGCAGACTTCAACCGCGCCGCCGCCGACGTCATCACCGCCATCATCAAAGCCAGCATGGGACGCGCCCTCGTGCTCTTCACCAGCTACGACTCGATGAACTCGGTCTACGGACTCATGCCCCAGACCGGTTACAACTACCTCCTGCAGGGTGACACCTCACCGTCCAAACTGCTCGATGACTTCCGCGACGACACTCACTCGGTGCTGTTCGCCACCCAGTCCTTCTGGCAGGGCATCGACGTTCCCGGCGAAGCTCTCTCCTGCCTCATCATCTGCCGGTTGCCGTTCGAGGTCCCAGACGACCCGCGCCTCACCGCGATTGCTGAGAAGCTCAAGGCCGAAAGCATCAGCCCTTTCACGGCGTACCAACTCCCCACGGCCGTCCTGCGATTCCGGCAGGGATTCGGCCGGCTCATCCGCACTGCGACCGACCGCGGTGTAGTCTGCGTCCTCGACAAGAGAATCCTCGCCGCCAACTACAGCGGCTCGTTCCTCAAGTCCCTGCCCAAAGGCGTCCGCGTGACGACCAAGCTCTCCGACATCGACCGCTTCTTTGCAGGGAATACCGCAGACCGTCCGCCACTCGACGCGACCGGCTAGCGCCGGTAGGCCTCGGCCAGGAACTGCGCCGAAAGCCCGTCGGAGGGCTCGCCGGGACACGATCTAATACGTCCGCCAATCCACAATCGACAATCTGGAATCGGAAATGGATTGCTCGTGCCTAACTGCTCACTCCTGACTAGTAACTCGCTGCATTCGGCAGCGCTACGTCAGGAATCTCCTAGTGTGTCACCGGGGCTTCTCGCGACGGCGCCTGTTCTGGGCCTCGCGCATCTCGAACTTGGCATGAATCTTAGCGCCGAGCTTCGTACCGGCCTTGATTTCGTCTTGGGCGACAAGACCGAGAAGGATGAGCCTGCGAAGGTCCCGTCCATTCCGGTGCCAGCGCAGATGGTTGCACTGCTTGCATGCGGGCAGATAGTTATCGGCCTCGCTGGCTCCGCCCTTCTTGCGCTGGATGACATGGTCTAGTTCCCACGCCCCGTCTGGGTATGGCTTCCTCTTCTTGCCGTAGTTCTCCAGCACAACCTTGTCCCCGCAGAAATGGCAGTGGCCGTGGGTTTTGTCGTATACCACCCGCAGCAGTGCCGGCTTCATCACTCCTCCAAGTCCTTCGCTATTCCTCTGAACTGCTCCAGGGCGGCTTCGAGGTTGTCGGCAATCTCGGTCGCAAGCACGTCGGGGTCGGGCAGGTTGTCGGTATCCTCCAGACTCTCGTCCTTGAGCCAGAAGATGTCGAGGCTGGCCTTGTCCCGCGCGACCAGGTCGTCGTACGCGAACGCGTGGAACCGCTCGGTCTCCTTGCGCTGGTGCCGGTTCTCCGGCTTGTAGCACGCGACGAAGTCCGCGAGGTCTTCCACGCCCATCGGGCTGGTCTTCAAGGTGAAGTGCTTGTTCGTGCGCAGGTCGTATATCCAGACTTCTTTAGTCCACGGCTTGTCCCGGCCGGGGTTGCGGTCGAAAAAGAGCACGTTCGCCTTCACGCCCTGCGCGTAGAATAGCCCCGTCGGCAGCCGCAGCAGCGTATGCACGTCGCACTCGGCCAATAGCTTCCGGCGCACCGTCTCGCCGACTCGTCCCCGCCGATGCCGTGAAGCATCAGGTTCATCACGCACAGCCGGACCACCGAATCCACGATGTCCGTGCCATAGAACGTACCCTTCTGCAGGGCCTGCTTCTGCTTCTTGTCCAGCTTGAACCGGCTCGTATCGGCAAGATAGTTGTGCGCGGCAAGGATGAAACCGCCGGTTCCGCATGCCGGGTCGCAAATGGTCATGCCCGGCTCGGGACCTGTGCCAGAGGAACTTCGTGTTAAACCGCCACCCTACGTTCCCGACCGCTGGCGCGGACAGCAATGCAATCACTATCTTACACGGCGTGTAAGAAGATGTTGACAATTAACCAAAATGACTCTAGCATAAGTGCATCGAGTCAATCGCGAGTATCCTTAAGGTTGTCCTCGACGCACATGCAGGTGACCCACAGCTACTGGCCGTGCAGTTGAAGGCCTCTCCTGCTTCCGTACAGCGGTGGATCAAGGGCACGTCGCGCCCACGTCCGGCGTTCGAGGTGAAACTGCGACGCATGTATGTCGAATTGCTGGCCTCGTCTGAAACCTGTCGCGAGGGTCCGACGGAATACCGCGTGACGCCGAGGCACGAGGTGATCATTGAGGCAGTAGACCGGACTCTGAGGGCAACACGAGAAGTACTGCACAAGAGGGGTCAGTTGTCCTCAAGGGGACAGGCGCTGGATGAGTTGTCCAAACTGCTCTTTGCCCATGTGCAAGGCACCAAGGAGGGCAGTGGGGGCATATCAACCCGTCTGTTCGCAGATGGTGCTGCTAACCCGGCTGCTGCGCTCAAGGAGTATGTGGACAGAGTCACGCTCCGTAGTCTGCCTGAATCGCTCGCTCACGCGGTTGACATGAGGGATTTTGAGCTAAGGCTGAAGCCGCAGGAGGGATCTCTAGCCCTAGAATTGGTTAGCTGCTTTGAGACACTGCTGCGTCAGACTGCGGCGTTCAGTTTCGATGGCGTCGATGTCCTGAATGAGGTGTTCGGCAAGTTCTTGGCCGACTCGTTCATCGACGAGAAGGAACTCGGACAGTACTTGACTCCACCCGAGGTCGTGCGTTTCATGGTTGCACTCGCCTTGGGAGGACTTGGGGAATCCGAAGTCTCATCGCTGTGCGACCCCTCGCATTGTAGAGACTTTGGCCTCATCTTGGACCCGGCATGCGGGGTGGGGTCGTTTCTGGCCGAGATGGTGCGTAGCCTACGTTCACGGATGGAGGTACGCGTCACGGATGCCAATCTCCGTTCGGAGTGGCTCAAGCGAATGCTTGAGCATGTGATTGTCGGCATCGACAAGAGCGAGAGGATGATAAGGCTCGCACTGACGAACATGGCTATGTTTGGATTGCCAATGGCGCGCCTATACTTGGCGAACTCACTCACCCGCAGCGGTGACGACGCTCGACTCACCGAGTCGCTTGTTGGCAAGGCGCGGTTGATCATGACAAACCCGCCGTTTGGCGCCTCGTTTCAAGGCAATGACCTGTTGAAATACAGGATCGCGACGGATTGGTCCCGCCACTCGCCTAGCCGGCTAGATTCCGAGTTGCTTTTCGTGGAGCGATACATCGACTGGCTCGCACCTGGAGGGCAACTCGTCGCCATCGTCCCGGACAGCATACTCACAAACAAAGGGGTGTTCGAGGACCTGCGCCGAGGTATCGCCGGTTCAGTGGATCTCTGCGCTGTAGTTTCCCTTCCAAGTGTAACGTTCGGTGTAGCGGGCACGAACACGAAAACGTCAATTCTCCACCTTCGCAAGCGAAGGCGCGGAAACGCCGAGTCATCAAGGACAGCCTTCGCGATCTGCCAGGACATCGGCTTCGGAGTAACGACGAAGGCGAACCAGCGTGTGAAAGTCGTCCATGGCGATGGGGAGCTCCCACGCATACTGGACGAAATTGCGACATGCAGTCCGAGGCCTGTCTTCGTAAGATGGATGGAGAGTGCGGAGTCCTCGGACCGTTGGGATGCCCACCGCCACGCGTCGCTCACGGCAGAGGTGGAGAACCGCCTTGCCAGCCTAGTCGATGGCGACGTGTGCGTATCCGACGTGGCCTCCTTGGTTGACGAAAGAACGGACCCGCGGCGCTGGGGCACAAACCGTTTCGACTACATAGAGATATCAGACATAGACCCGCGTACATGCGTGGTCCACAGCAAGGAAGTCGACGTGTCGTCAACGCCGAGTCGGGCCCGCCGGCTAGTGCGAGCTGGTGACGTGCTGGTTTCAACAGTTCGGCCTGAGCGACGCGTGGTGGGCGTCGTCGGTAGGTCACAAGATGGCCATGTCTGCACTACTGGCCTAGCCGTACTACGACCGAAGGCGATCCACCCGTTGGTGCTGGCCTTTCTACTGAAATCCGACTTCGTGGCAGCCCAACTCCTGCAGCATAACGTGGGGATCGCTTACCCTGCGATTGACGAGGCATGCCTGTTGGACGTACTGCTCCCTGCCAGAGAACATGATCTGTCGAGCCTGTCTGAGCAGGCGGGCAGAATCGCAACGAGCGAGGAGCAACTGGACGCGGAGAGGAAGTCGTTCCTGGAAGAACTGGACGAACTAGAAGTTGGCTGGCGTCAGGTGACCGCTACGGTAGATCCCAAACCTCGTCGAGCGTACCGAACCACGTCCCGTCACCGACCTCGCAGATCGGATTCTGGTTCACGTGAGCTGGGTATTTTTGAGCCCTCGGAAGACCATAGGGTCTGACATCTTTGGGCACTGACCTGGCGAACGCGAAGTCGCGGATATCACCGGTCCGGAGGAACAGGCTGACTGCAAAGAAATCTTGCGTGTCAAACTTGCAGCTACTGGTAGGGTACCCGGCAGTCAGGCTGTGTATCAGACGAGCGAACTTCGTGTTTGTCCCCCACAGAGATTTGACCTCAACCTTCTTCGTGACCCCGTCCTTCTCGACCTCGAAGTCAAAGTACGCGTAGCTGCCGATGTGCTTGGCCATGTCCTCAGGCATACGCCGTATCGAATAGCCTCCGGTCTTCAGCGCCCTCACGAGGGAATACTCGACAAGACCGCTCAGAACCTTGGCTGCGGCCCCGTACTGGTCTATCTCCAGGAAGTCACTCGGAGTGAGTACTTCGAGCGCCGCGACTAAATCCGTTTTCTTGCCACCGCAGTAGACCTCTCCCTCCGCCGTCGCTGCTTTCCTGTTCACGTGAAGTATTCGTCCCTTTGCGATCTCCCGCCAATCACCACCCTGCAGGTATGAACAGGGCACGAACTTCCCGGTTCGACCAGGGACGATTAGGTCCTCGCAATTGGCGTCGAGCGCTATCGAGAATGTAGCTCGGTGGTGAGTCTGTTTTGGCATCCTGATCACGGTCTTGTCCAAGGTCCTTATCGGAATCAGCACCGGACAGAGTATGCTCTCAAGGGCCTGCGGGGTAACACCGCCATATCGCCGAGTGAGCCGCTCAAACAGCGCACGATAGTCTATCTCCGCTGATGAGGGATGGCTCGCGCGCACAGTACGCATCTTAGAACGACAGCGGTTTGATGTCAAATGCGTGAGACGGACGGTCGAGCCGCGCCGAACGTCCTGCAAGCGATGAGACCGTATCCTCGTCGTGACGTCCGAGCGCGACTTCGTCGAGCAGCTTGTCGAACGGCACCGTGCGCTTGCGCTCCAGCGACCTCGTCTGGGTCTTGTCCGATTCGAACACGCCGACCGCGTCCACGATGACGAAGCGGGTCTTGCTCTTCGCGTCGGGTGTCACTGCCTGCAGTTCGTTCGGATCAATGACGCGCATGCCCCGGCCCTTCATCTGGTCGAAGTAAAGACTCGACTTGGTGTCGCGCATGAAGATGAGGCATTCGAGCGGACGGATATCGGTGCCGGTGGAAATCATGTCCACCGTGACCGCGATGCGCGGGTTGAAGGAGTTGCGGAAGCTCGCAATCAGGTCTTCCGGTTTCTCGCCGGTCGTGCGGTAGGTAATCTTCTTGCAGAAGTCGTTGCCCTGGCCGAACTCCTCGCGCACAATGCCGACGATGTCTTCGGCGTGGGAGTCGTCCTTGGCGAAGATGAGCGTCTTCGGCACTTCGGTGCGGCCGGGGAAGAGCTCGGTCGGAAGCTTCGCTTTGAAGGTACGGACGATGGTGCGTATCTGGTCCGGCGCGACGACGGAACGGTCGAGTTCCCTGCCGTCGTAGACGAAGTCATCGTCGAGTTGCTCCCAGCGGGTCTTGCGGGTGAGCTTGTCGCGGCGGTCGACGTGGTACCCGGCATCGACCTTGCCGCCCTTGTCCGTGATTTCGGTCTTGATGCGGTAGACGTCGTACCCGACGTTGACGCCGTCGGCCACGGCCCGCTCGTGGTTGTACTCCATCACGAGGTTCTGGTTGAAGAAGCCGAAGGTCTGCTTCGAGGGCGTGGCGGTCAGGCCGATGACGAAGGCGTCGAAGTATTCGAGCACCTGCCGCCAGAGGTGGTAGATGGAGCGGTGGCACTCGTCGGTGATGACGAAGTCAAAGGTCTCGATGGGCAGGTTCGGGTTGTACGCGACGTCCTTGGGCCGCTCGTCGAACGCGGCAGTGTCGAACATCGACTTCTCTTCGAGCTCCGGGTCGAGGTCCGGCTCGCCGCGCAGCATCGAGTAGAGCCGCTGGATGGTCGTGATGCAAACGCGGCTGACCGGGTCAAAGGTGTTCGAGGTCAGGTGCTGGACGTTGTAGAGTTCGGTGAACTTGCGGCCGTCGTCGGGCGTAGCGTATTGCTGGAACTCGCGCCGGGTCTGGCGGCCGAGGTTGTTGCGGTCGACCAGGAACAGGATGCGCCGGGCGCCGGCGTGCTTGATGAGCCGGTAGCTGAACGTGACCGCGGTGAAGGTCTTGCCGCCGCCTGAGGCCATCTGGATGAGCGCGCGCGGCCGCGTGTCGGCGAACGACTTCTCAAGGTTGGTGATGGCTTCGACCTGGCAGCTGCGAAGCCCGGGCTTGAGGAGCGGGGGCATCGCCTTCAGCCGCGTGCGCAGCGTGTCGGCTTCGGCCAACCACCCGCGCAGGGTCTCGGGCGTGTGGAACGAGAAGACGCGCCGCGAACGGGTGTCCTTGTCGCGCTGGTCGCGGAAGAACGTCTCGACGCCGGTGCTCTCGTAGGCGAAGCACATGCCATGCTCGTGGGTCGGCAGAACGTCGGGCACGCCGGACTGGTAGCGACTGGTCTGGTCGGCGACGCCGGAGAGCGTCGTCCCGTCCGGCTTCGCTTCGATTACGCCGCAGGCCTTGCGGTCAACGAACAGGACGTAGTCGGCCTCGCCCGTGTCGAGTGTGAACTCGCGCACGACCACGCCTGGTCCGGCCCCGAGGTCCACCAAGACGCGGTCTTGGATAACCCAGCCCGCGGCTTCGAGCTTCTCGTCTATCTTCTCGCGCGCCCGCTCTTCAGGATTCATGAAAGAGACCGCCGTATCTTAGGCACTCTGCTGACAAAGTCAAGCCCTCAGCTCGCACAGACGGGCGGGCATCTGGCGCTGTGGATTGCCGATTGTCGATTGGAGATTGGGCAGGCTTGTATACTTCTTCGTACACAAGACGCCGGGGCGGATGCCGGGGCTATCTACTTGGTGCGCAGGGCTTTAGGCCCGTAGCTCACAAATCCACCCCCTCACCCCCTACACCGTTCAGTAGGTCACAGACAGCGTTGCTTCGTACATCGTTCGGAGGGTTATCTGCACCGCAATTCCCGGATGAACCTCCACCGGAATTCGACGGGTTGGTCTACGGGTTGCCCTCCGACTTGCTCTCAGGGTTAGTCTACGGGTTGCTCCACCGGTTCCTCTCCGGGTTGGTCGGAACGTTACGGCCCGAGTAAGTCTGCGGGTTCCTGTCCGGGTTGCTCCCGAGTTAGCTCCGGCCGTTGCTCTCCGAATTGCTCGGAGAATTGCTTCCCGAGCTGCTCTGCCCGCTGAAAGCACACGAGCCCACAGCTATCAGCTAGCAGCTTACAGCTTTCCGCAGATTGATGATTGCAGATTGGCGGACAAGCAGGGCCGGACTCGGCCAGGCGGATGCTCCGGACCGGTTGCCGGTCCGCTGTCGGTTTGACATTCAGCCCACGAATCCTAGAATCCTGCTCGTGATGTCGCAGCCGGTAACATTTGATGGACGCTGATAATCCCTCTCGCACCGCCGGCACCGTCAGCCTGGTCCTGGGGATTCTGTCCGTGTTCCCGTTCGGTCTGCTCGCCGGCATCCCCGCCATCGTGGTAGCGATCCGCGCGCTGCGTAACGAGCCGCGGTCCCGCACGCGGGCGCGGGTCGGCGCCGTGCTCGGTGGGTTCGGGATACTCATCACGGCCGCGCTGGTGGTCAATTACATCGCGGACGTCAGCATGCAGCCGAACCCGCCCATCGGAGACGCAGGCGCGACATCGTACAACATGTACAATATCCAGGGTTCGCTCGACGAATGGGCGACCGAGAACGGCGGAGCCTTCCCGTACAAGGCGGACTTCGATTCGGACTCGAGCCGGTTCATGGAGTTCCTGGCGCGCGACCAGGTCATCCGGCGCGGCAAGACCGTTGCCGGCCGTGTGCCGGTGAACGTGTACAGCAAGGCCGCATACCGCTATGGCGTGGACCTGTTCTATTTCCCGGACAGCCTTGCGGCAGGCGCGAACCGGTTCACGTCGACGGAAGACAGCGCCTGCCCGTACCGCCGTCTGTCCGCACCGCAGGGCAAGCCCGGCACCATTGTCATCCTGGGCCACACCGACCGCTCGGGCACGTGGCCGCGCGTCACCGAGTACGGCATCGTGGGCTTCGACAAGGATGCATCGCAGCCGATGAAGGACTCGACGGCGCCGAATCGCCCCTATCTGGCACTATGCAACGACAAGCCTCGGTGAACGTCGTACGGGAGTTTCGTCGGCACAGTGGATTCAGAAGCACGGCGACGGCATCGGGCCGCGCCGCGCTGCCATGAGGCGCGAGTGACGAGCCAACCCATTTCAGATTCCAGATTGTCGATTGCGGATTGGCGGACCGGGCGACTCGACGTCAGTTTGCAGTCGACAGTATCGAGGCCGGCTATCGGACGCGCCGGTTCCCCATCCGCGTGCTGAATCCCATTTGAGTGCATTTGACCGGCTGAGGATACTGACCGCCCCGAAGCGAGCCGTCCACGGCCTCCGTCGCAGGCTCACGGCGCCCAGAGCGCGGCGCTGGATTCGTCAGGGGAGGCGGCTTTTGACCGACGGCGAACCCGAGTCGGCTTTGGCCTGCTGCAGAAAGGCTTTGACAACTTCCCCGGGCCTGGCTGAAGCCTACGAACTCATGATCAACATACTCATGCCGGGCGATGGCTATCTGGCCCTGCTCGAGCATCTGCACGAATCGCTGCAACCAGAGACCTACCTGGAGATCGGCGTCGGTAGCGGTGCTTCTCTGGCGCTGGCAAAGCCCCGCACCCGGGCGGTCGGCGTCGACCCGGCTCCTGCCATTCGGGCGCCGCTCGGACCGCATGCAAGGGTGTACGAACTCGAAAGCGACGAGTTCTTCAGCCGGCATTACCAGCTCGACGCTTTCCAGTCAGCGCGGCTCGATCTGGCGTTCATCGACGGCCTGCATCAGTTCGAACAGACCCTGAACGACTTCGCGAATGTCGAACGTCAGTCTCACCCCGGAACCGTCGTTCTGCTCCACGATTGCCTCCCGGTCGCGCGGCTCGTCGCCGCGCGGTCACGCAGGACGGGTTTCTGGTGCGGCGACGTATGGAAGGCGGTCACCTGCCTGCGGGAGCAACGCCCCGACCTTGACGTCCGAGTCGTACCGGCGCCACCCAGCGGACTCGCCATTGTCACCCACCTCGACGCCGGTTCGACGCTGTTCCAGCAGCGACTAACCGAGATCGTATCTGAATACCGCAACCGGGTCCTGGACTATGAGTACCTGGACTTTGGCAGTCTCGCCCGAATGGCCGGGAACGGACTGCCCAATGACTGGAGGCGAGTCTGCGAGCATACGCTGCAGCATGTACGGACGCTCACCTCGACTCCAACCCGGGCCTGAGATTGCGGCCAAGTGGCCAAGGACAGCAATCGGTCTTGATGAGTTCCGTGCCGCTCCCCAGTTCCGCCGAGTGACTCGGTCATAGCCCCGCGCCCACGGCCAGCCCAAACTCAAGCACGTCGGGGATTTCAGCTTCTGGATTGCGGATTGCGGATCAGCCGCGGCGTCAGGCGGACCGAAATCCCAGGCGGCTGGCCGCCCGCGGCCGACGCTGGGCCGGGCTGATAACTCGGCGCTGGCGGAAACGCGCCGGCTCGACGCCGAGGTCGTTCAGCGACCGCAGCGCCATGTCCAGACCCATACCCAGATCTGCCGGGCGGTGGGCGTCCGAGCCGGTCGTAAAGACTCGGACGCCGGCATTTCTCGCCAGCTTGAGGATGCGCAGCTCGGGGTAGGGTTCGGCGTTGCCTCTCCGCAGGGCCGAGGTGTTGACCTCCATGCCGGTGCCGGACTCGGCCACGAACTTGAGGACCGAAGGCAGACGCGTGTCGACGGCCTGGTCAAATCGGCTGTCGAACAGAGGCCTGATGTACTTGCGGTAGATATCGAGATGACCCAGGCAGTCGAAGAGCTGCGTCCCGGCCGCGGCCCGGACATTGCGAAAGTAGCTCTCCGCAAAGTGTTCGGGGCCAAGCGACAATTGCTCGCGCTTGAATCGGTCCAGTTCGTCTCCGGCGGTGATGGCGACGTGCTCGAGGCAGTGGACTGACCCCAGGACGAAATCGAACTGAAACCGGCTGAGGAAGTCGCCGATGACACCTTCAAGCCCGGGCTCGTACCCGACCTCGACGCCGGCCAGCACTACAAGGTCGGCGAACTTCGTTCTGGCGCCCCGAATCGCGGCCAGGTAGGAATCGGGCCAATCGGAATTGACCGGCTGCGCGACACCATTCACCCGGACGTGCTCGATGCTGCTGCGGGCCGGGTCAGGTTCGTAGTGCGTAGTGAAGCATATCTCACCCAGTCCAATCTCAGCAGCTCTTGTGCAGAACTCATCGACCGAGCCCTGTGCGTCGTGTGAGAAGTCGGGATGAATGTGATAGTCGACCATGGGATTGACTAGAGACTATAGACAGAGGAATCGGATAGTCCAGAATTCAGAATCCAGAAACCAGAATGCAGAATTGCGGATGCGGACTAGGAACACACGAGTTCGAGCTGCGCGGCGGCGTCGAGCACAGGGTGCGGTTTCCAGGCACAGCCCGCCTTCAGTCCGAGCCGCAGCCACCTGATAATGCGCGCCTCACCGCCGCCAGCGACGCGCCAGCATGAAGCGCTGCTGCTGAAGGATGAACCGATGCCACTGGCTCCCGGCTCGTGCAGATACATGGTGACTCCGGTTCCATCAACCGCGATGCGCCCGGCGGAAAGCACTAGTTCGGCGGGCCCCAGATCCTGTGTCAACCGCAGCGCGGCTATCGTGCCGCGCGACGTGCTCTTCTCGGGATAGACGTCATCGAGAATCAATCGTGAGGTCGTTGCCCGTCCGAGTCTTGCGCCGACTTCGGCTCTTGTCGTCCGGTAGCGTTCCTGCTCAGCTTCGTAGCGGTATCCCATGGTAAGAGCCAGGTCGAGGACGCCAAGCTCCTGTCCGAGACGAAGCTCCAGCCGCGCCGGTACCGAGTCGAGTTCGAAGTCTCGGTAAGTGTTGCCGCTGACGGAAACGCTGGAACCGGCTTGGTGCCAGCCCAGCCGACCTGATGCGTCCAGGCGGTCTTTAGTGTCGGTCAGGCTCGTCCAGCGGCCGTGCGGCGCGAAGAACCGGGCCTGGTGCCCGCACAGCGAAACGCGAGCATCGAAGTCCGGCCAGCCGCCGGTAAGCTCGAACGCGCCGGCCATGCCGGACCCGCTGGACCTCGCTATCTCACCACGCAACTCGTACTGCCCGAGCCTGCATTCTCCATTCAGGCCGACGGCGAACAACTCACTTCCGACAAGCGACGCGGTCGAATCGGCCGGCGCGAATTCCCGGCTGTACTTCGAGTATTCTGCGACAAACCCGACTCCGGCCCGGTTTCCATGGTAAGCCGCACTGAGTCCTGCGGTCGCCTCTCGAACCGCATTGTGCCCCGCGATGGAAGCTGAATCGTCGTGGGCGCCCGTGCCGACGAGACGCTGAACCGTGCCGTCTTCGTTGAGCCGTGCGTCCCGGCCCGCATACGAACCGAGCAGGCACGCGCTCCACTCGCCCGCCCGGAGGTCTGCCGCGCCGCCGCGCAGGTAGGAAGCCTCCACGGCCGACCTTACCAGCCTGACGTTCCCGACCTCCTGATCTGTCCCATCAAGCAGGCTGCTGCGCCAGGTCGGAGCGCTGAAGACCAGACCATCGCCAAAGCCGGTGGTGAAGTCCCCGAGCGTGATTCGCGCCCGGCCCACGGGGAATTCGGCACCGGCGCTGGCGAAATCGAACGCACTCGACTCTCCCTTGCCCTTGTCGGTCAGCGCCGCGACCCGCAGTCTGCCGGAGCGGAGATCGAGCCGATTGCGAAGCCTGAGGCCGGCGCCACCGCCACCGACCGAGTCAGTGCTGACTCTTGAAACAATGCTGCCAGTCAACGCCCGCCGGTTGCTACCGATGCGGAGGAACGGCCGAATCGACTCGTATGTCTCAGCGGTCATTCCCGGCACCTGCTGCAGTTGCTCGACTGTGCCGAACCTGCCCAGCGAATCCCGAACCGCGACGATGCTGTAGGCGAGAGCAGGGCTGAGCCACGGAATCGCAAGCAGCCTGTGAGGTGTAGCACGGTTGATGTCAATCTGTCTTTCCAGCACCCGCTCGACCTGCTCCTGCAACGCCAGGTCGCCCTCGGTTGTCGGTGACTCAGGGAACAGCCCGGAACCGAATTGCCCGAGAAGAAGCAGCAGGGCTAGCGCCATGCTGCACGCAGACCGAGGATATGCGTTTCCTTCAGTTGCGGATGGAATTGATATGCGTACTCAAACCCTACTGGTCCGACCGTCGCCCCCAGTCCGGCCGCATACCGGAGCGGCGCGACCCCGATTCCCATTCTCAGCCCGAACTGCGGAACCGGCCGGAACTCGGCGCCGAATGTCACATCGTCCTCACCTTGCTGACGGCTGAGGTCCGTGGCCAGCAGCACTTCGTCGACCGGGTGCCACGAACCGGCCAGCACTATCCGCGACGGCAGCTCGGTACCGTCGCGCCAGCGAGGAGAATTGAGCCGAAGCCCGGCTGCGCCGACTCGGACACGACCGGACCGCCAGCAAACGCCGGCATCGAACGCGGGCACGATGTCACTGTAGTCCGGAGCGTCACTGACGATGAGCGCGTGGATGCCGAGGCCCACGGACAGCGAACGCATGGGCGCGCCACCGACAACGACCTGCGCATCCTGTTCGCCGTACTGACCAAGCCGGAGCGCTGAGAAACCAACCCCGGCCGCGACCAACTCCGAGCTCCAGTTTCCAGAGACTCTGCCCCAGGACAGACCCGGAAGGTCATACGGCCGAGAACAGCAGGCGCCGGCCTGGTATCGGCTGTCGGCCGCAATTAGTGCGGGATTCAGGAAAAAGGCGTGTTGCCCGTCAGCTACCGCTGCGCCGGCGAGCATCCCCGACGCCCGGCCGGCACAGCCGGGGAACTCGAAGGCGGAAAGAGCGAGAGCGAGAACTACTGCGCTGGCGACCATGGACCGCCCACCTTCGGCCCAGGGTCTACTTTACGTAGTAGAGGAACCGACCGCAGTTCGGACAGCTGACGAGATCGGTACGGCAGCGGGACGCCAGCTCTGACGGCAACTTGACGTAGCAGCCGCCGCAGAACTCGCGGATGACTTGGACGACAACCCTGCCTCCGTACCGCTTCATGATCCGCTCGTACATCGCCAGCAGCTTGGGGTCAACCTTCCTGGTCAGCTTCTCGCGCTCGCGCTCAGCAGTCTTGATGAAATCGTCGGAGGCCTTGACTGACTGAAATCCCACTGCCTGGTAGTCGGCGGTTTCGATGTCACGCAGGATATGGTCGAACTCCTCAAGCGAGCGCAGAGTCTCGACCTTGGCGTTCATCGGATCTTCTCCTCGAGGCTGCGCACCAGCTCGATCAGCTCTTCCGGAGTCTGAGGATCGAACAGACGTTTCTTCTTGGTCAGTTCCTGGCAGACCATCGCCACCCGACCCAGCGTGATGAGGTACTGGTTGCCCGGGTCCTGGGGCGGTGCCATGATGAGGAAAAAGAGGTGGGCCGCCTTGTGGTCGATCGAGTCGTAGTCGACGCCCTTGGTCGACCGACCTACGGCCATTTCCAGCTTGTCGATCAGGAGCGAGCGGCCATGTGGTATGGCGATTCCTTTGCCGATGCCGGTCGAGCCAAGTTCTTCGCGCTTGGTCAGGGTCGCCAGCAGCAGTTCGGCATCGTCGCCTTGCCGGATCATCTGCACCAACTCGCGCAGCGCCTCCGGCTTCTTCTTCGCTTTCAGGTCAAGATTGATGCGATCAGGCCGAAGCAATGATGTTAGGGTCAAACGGCACCTCCTGTCGGCCGGGGCCTCAGAGCACGCGGCCAGTTAGTTCTTGCCATTCGTATCGGTGAAGGTCTGGCACGGAGCATCGCCCCAGAGCCGTTCCAGACCGAAAAACTGGCGGGTCTCACCGCAGAAAATATGCACGACAACGCTGAAATAGTCAAGAAGTATCCACGCACCATTTTCCACGCCCTCGACGTGGTGCGTCCGCTCCCCGTCGCGTTTCAGCTCCTGCGCCAGTTCGTCGGCGATCGCCTGGGCGTGGATTGTCGAGTTGGCCGTCGCGATGACGAAGTAGTCGGCGAGCGGCGAGCGGCCGCGCAGGTCGAGCACGACGACGTCCTCGCCGAGTTTCCCCAGTATGATCGTCGCCGCGCGCTTCGCCAGCCTTGCCGCCGTCATTTCAGTACAGGGGAACGACGTTTGGGAAGAAAATACGGTAGTCGTCACCGACCACCAGCCGCACCTCGAGGTAGCGGGCCGAGTCAATCTCGACCCGCGTATCAGGAGCGTATCTCGGTCCCAGGGGCAGTTTCCGCCAGTGCCGCTGTACCGACAGCACACGTGCGACCGACTTGGCGTTTCTGCCGTCGTGCTCGCGCAGGTCTACGACAGCGGTCCGCGCTGCGCGCCGGCTCTCGGTTCTGACCGCGTAGACATCCAACCCGCGCATCTGCAGCTCGTCGGCCACCGCCCGGCCTGCCCGCGGCGTGCCGCTCCCGTTGACGACTTCCAGCCTCAGCGATCTCACATCCGGCTCAGCCTCTTCTTCCGGCAGAGCCCTCCACGCGATCGAGGCTCCGATGGCCAGCACCAGAACGACAAGCACCAGCCAGGGCAATACTCGGCTCAACGCGCACTTTGCTCCCGGCGCGCGACAAGGCCCCGTTCGAGCGCGGCCAGCTCGTCCGGCGTGTTGGCCCCGAGCATCTCGTCCGGATCTGCGGCCAGGACCGCCACCGCTTGCCCGCCCTCCGCCCGAACCTCACGAACCAGATCGGTGAGGTAGTACTCGCCGGATACGGCGCTCGGACGGATTCTCTCCAGCGCTGGCAAGACATCACCCCAGCGAAAGGAATAGGCTCCCGAATTGACCTCGTTGATCGCCAGAATGTCCGGAGACGCATCCCGCTGCTCGACGATCCGGTCGATTGAATCACCGGAGGCACGGACAACCCGGCCGTAACCGAATGGATCTGCCAGCCGGGCCGTGAAAACGACGACCGCCGCGCCCGATGCCTGCCTAGCCCGCACCAGCCTCTGGATTGTCTCGGGCCGAATCAAGGGCGCGTCGCCACAGAGCACCACGCACTCCTCGTCGTCGGTCAGTCGGTCGCGACAGGCGAGAACTGCGTCAGCCGTGCCGCGCTGCCCGCCCTGCACCACGAATTCGACGCCAGCCTGGTCGAACGCAGCCATGACCTGCTCCTTCTGAGTACCGACAACCACTATCATGCGCGAGATTCCGGCTGCGCGGGCTGAGTCCAGAACATGTCCCAGCAACGGACGTCCGTCGAGTGGCAGGAGCACCTTGGGGACCGGCGTCCCCATTCGCTTGCTCTTACCCGCTGCGAGGACTATTGCGGTCACTTTTCTTGATGCGATTGCGATGGTCGACGTTGACGCAAGCCACTCGGTGCTGGCGTGACTCGGCGTCGGCGATCCAGGCCAGGGCCATAACTATCACCTCGTCGCCGACCTCGCCCTTCCGGGCCGCAGCGCCATTGAGCACGCATGCTCCGGAACCCGCCCGCGCCGGGATGACGTAGGTCTCGAAGCGGCAACCGTTGTTGACGTTGACCACCTGCACGAGTTCACCCGGCACGATGTCGGCTGCAAGCAGCAGCCTGGAGTCAAGCTCCAGGCTGCCGTCGTACTTGAGGTTCTTGTCAGTGACCGTCAGTCGCTGGATTTTCGACCGGACCAGGCACCGAAGCATCGGCCCGCTACTCTTCGGATTCGTCGCGAGCCTTGGACTTGTCGTCCGCCTTCTTGTCCGGTTTTGTCTTCCTGCCGCCCCGCTGTTTTTCCACGGCCGCCCTGGCCTTCTTCTCGTGGTGCCGTTCCTCACGGATGACCAGTTCGAGCATAGCCATTTCGGCCGCATCACCCTCACGCGGCCCCAGCCGGAGCACGCGGGTGAAACCACCGGGGCGGCCCGCGAACCGCGGCGCGATGACGTCGAACAACTTCTTCAGAACTGTCTTGTCCGATACGAAACGGCCGACCTCGCGTCGCGCGGCGACCGTGTTGCCGAGCGACTGCGCGACTACGCGGTCAGCGTAGCGCCGCGCTTCTTTGGCCTTGGCCAGTGTTGTCGTTATCCGCTCATGCTCCAGCAGCGCGGTCACCAGGTTGCGCATCAGCGCCTTGCGGTGCTGGGCGGTCCGGCCGAGCTTCTTCGCCTTGTCTCCGTGGCGCAAGACTACTCCTTTTCCTTTTCCGGCTCGCGCTCAACCAGCGGCAGACCGGAAACATCCATCCCGAGGGACAAGCCGACGTCCTCGAGCACCTTCTTCAATTCCTCAAGTGACTTGCGGCCGAAGTTCTCGGTGTCGAGCATGTCCTTCTCGCTCCGCTGCACGAGGTCGCCGATCGTCCGGATGGAAATCCGCTCACCGGATGTCTTCGAACGTCCCTTCATCAGGCAGTTGAGTGCCCGGTTGGATAGCTCGAGTTCCTCAATACTCTGATTCAGGAGCTCGACCAGCTTATCCCGGTCCTGGTAGAGCTTCTCTTCGGCGATGAATTCCGGCTCCTTCTCCGCCGGCACCAGCACGGCCATGTGATTCTTGAGAATCGTACCCGACTGGATGAGAGCTTCGTCCGGCCGGACCGTGCCGTCGGTCCAGACCTCGAGCACGAGCCGTTCGAAATCGGTCCGGTCGAGCACGCGCATCGACTCGACCCAGAAATTAACCCGCTTCACCGGCGAGAAGAACGCGTCCAGAAAAACGGTCGTCTCCGGCGCGGTCCGGTTCTTCTTAAGACGCTCTGCCTTGACGTAGCCGCGACCGTTCTCGACCAGCAGTTCCATGTTGAGCGACCGCTTGCTGTCCGAGATGGTGAGCAGGCGCTGGTCCGGGTTGGCAATGACTATCTCCGGCGGCACCGTCAGGTCCCGCGCCAGAAACTCACGTTTGCCCGAGGCATGCAGGTGACACAACTTCGGCGTCTCTGACCAGAGCCTGAGTCTGAGCTTCTTGAGGTTGAGTACTACCTCAGTCACGTCCTCGACCACGTCGTCGACCGTCGAGAACTCGTGCGCCACACCGTCGATCCGCAGCTCGGTAACGGCAGCGCCCTGGACCGAAGACAGCAGTGCGCGACGCAGCGAATTGCCCATCGTCGCGCCCCAGCCTTTCTCCAGCGGCGCCAGAATGAACCGACCGTAGGAGTCGGTTGCGGTTCCACTGTCAAGATCGAGCTTCTCTGGCAATGTGAAAGGTCTAAGCTTCATTTCGAGTACAGCTCCACGATCAACTGAGTGTTACACGGAATATCCTTGACGTCGTCCGGACTCGGCTGGCGCACTACGGTCCCGACCCCGAGGTCCGCAGCGACCGTCAGCCACGACATGCCCGGCTGTTGCTTGTTCGCGAGAATCGCGCTTATGACCTTTTTGCCGTTCTCCCCCTTTACGCCGATGATATCGCCAGCATCGGTCAGGTAGGACGGGATGCTGATCCTGCGGCCGTTGACCGTAATCAGGCCATGACGTACGAACTGCCGCGCCTGGCTCCGGGAATTGGCGAACCCCATCCGGAACACCACGTTGTCGAGCCGCCGCTCCAGCAGAATGACGAGCGCCGCCGCGGTGTTCTTGCTCTTCGCCGCCTTGGTGAAGTAGTTGTGGAACTGCGTTTCGAGTATGCCATACATTACCCTTAGCTTCTGTTTCTCCCGTAGCTGGATTGAGTATGCGGACACCCGCCGCCGTCCCCGTACCTCAGGCATCTCCCCGCGCTTCATCAGGATGCACTTGTCGGACAGGCACTTCTCTCCGCGCAGGAACAGCTTCTCACGGTTTCTTCGGCAACGTTTACACTTCGGTCCGATGTATCTTGCCATCTTTCCTCGTTCCCCGCTACACGCGGCGCTGCTTTGGCGCTCGGCAGCCGTTGTGCGGAATCGGTGTTATGTCGCGGATTGAGACGATGTCCAGGCCGGCGTTCTGCAGTGACCGGATTGCCGACTCTCGGCCCGGTCCCGCGCCGCTCACCAGGACCTCAAGCCGCTTCACTCCCAGTGAACCCGCTTCCTTGGCAGCCGCCTCCGCACAGAGGCCGGCAGCGAACGGCGTCCCCTTCTTCGAACCCTTGAAACCTACCCTGCCCGAGCTGGACCAGGAAACAACCGCGCCGGTCGGGTCGGCAATCGTCACAATCGTGTTGTTGAAACTGGTATTGACGTGGGCGACACACAGAAGTGGGACTTTCTTGCGGATTGACTTGCGCGCCATTACGCCTTACCTCCGGCCGCCGGCTTCGCAGCCGGAGCTGCCGGCGCTGCCTTTACCTTGATGACGCCGGTCGTCTTGCGCGGCCCTTTGCGCGTCCGCGCGTTCGTCCGAGTCCGCTGACCGCGTACCGGCAGGCGCTTCCGATGTCTGTCGCCGCGGTAGCTGCCGATCTCGATGTAGCGTTTGATGTTGCCGGAGACCTCTGCCCGCAACTCGCCCTCCACTTTGTAGCCACCGTCGATTTCCTTACGGATGGCGGCCACCTCGTCGTCACTCAGATCCTTGGTGCGACGCGTGGGATCGATCCCGGCCGCGGCCAGAATCCTGCGCGCCGTACAGCTGCCGATGCCATATATGTGCGGCAGCGCGTAGAGAATCGCTTTGTTGTCGGGCAGGTCAATACCCGCGATACGAGCCAATCGGACCTCCTGTGGTTGCCAAAATCAGAAAAACTGACTTATCGTTCAGACTGTAAGCTGTAATTTATAGCTGATTTACGCGGAAAGTCAAGTGAAAAAACCCTTGACGGGCACAAACCCTGATGACCGCCGCCCGCACAACAAAACTGACCAGAAGTGCGCATCGAGAATCGAAGCAAGCCACCATCGTGTCGAACCTGCCAACACGGCCACTTTCCTCAAACCGAACCGGCAGAACGCCAAACATCCGCCGACCTCTGCAGCCACTGATCTGCGACGTGGTGAGCTACGCGAACCGGAGTGCAGCACGAAATCGACCATTGAATCACCTCGAACAAACCGGATGGCACGCGGCACGACTGCAATCCTCGCGATGGTCCGAGCCCTGCCAGAGGCTGATTCCGGCAAGCCACTTGGCAACAGCGATTGAGGCAACAGCGATTGAGCTTGACAGGCGCAGACGGGCACGTAGAATAGCCTTACTGCCTTACCGACCGAAGGAACATACGGCAGCGGTGCTCGTGACGCTGTGATGGCGCACGGGCGGCAGCACGTCCGTTGAGAATCCGGTGGAAGAACCGCGACGACGGACAAACCGGAACGTGAACGTTTTCGCCTAGGAGGTTGCATGACACGTAAGTGGACTGCCTTGGCTACCTTGGTACTGATGCTCTCACCTGCGCTGGCCGCCGCGCAGGCAATGAGCGTCGGGAAGGAACATCTCAGAAGGGACGAGTACGGGTTGGCGGTCAAGACCTTCACCAGTTACATCGAGCAGTATCCTCACAAGAGCCTACCCTATGAACTGCGTGCGTGTGCCTATCTGAGAATGGACAGCTTGGGCCTCGCGTTGAAGGACATCGCCAAGACGCAGCAGGTTGACACCAGTGAACAAACCGGGAGCTTCGCAAACTGGCTCGCGGGCATCGCTTGGCTCTTTCAGGGCAATGCGACCACCGCCGACAGCCTCTTTTCCAAGGCTACTGTCGGCTCACCTTCTGTCGCCGGACAACGCATCGCCCAGGCGCGGCAAAACACGGACTCACTCTTTGTCGGTGACAGCGTGAATGAGCAGTCCAGTGAGCAGTACCGACAGAGGCTGGGTGGACTGCTCCTCGACGAGTTCATCGACTACCAGCTGTTCGGCACGAAGTAGCCAGGGCGCGTCACTCGGCCGTCCGATCGCAGCCGGCCGTCGGACCTAGTGGAGCAAGCCGAGGCGGGCGGTCAGGTGGACTGACGCGCCGGTGGTAAGACAGCAGAAGTAGGTCCCGGACCGCAGGCTGCGCCTGCCGTCGCTCTTTCCATCCCACTGGAAGCTGTGCTCGCCGGCTGAAAGCCGAGCCGCCCACCAGTTCCGAACCAGTCTTCCGGTGGGGTCGTAGATTGCCAGCCGAACCGGTTCGGATTGCACCAGCCTGACTCTCAGCAGTAACCCTCCCCTGAGCATGATGGCTTCGAGTCTTGTGTTAAGAGGACGCGCAGACTCTTCAACCGCGGACACCGGCCGTCCAACGGCGAAGACCACGACTGGTAGGTCAGTCGACTGGAGCCCAAGGGCCGAGATGATCGCGGCCCGCTCGTTCGGCTGTATTGGAGCCGTGAGCCGACCCTGGAGGCCGAGTGCATGTGCTTGCATCAGGTATTGTAACCCGGCGAACCCGGCCTCCAGTAAATGCCACGAGTTCGTCGTGTCGGCGACGCAGACCACAATGTATACCGGCGCCGCTTTCGGGATCCCGGGGCATGCCAACCGAAGCGAGTCGCGGCGGTCGCCAGCAGTCACCTGCTCAAGCCTGTGGTCGCTCGTCGTCAGATCGGTGCCGGGCGGCAGACGGTTGTTGTAGCGGTCTACGCCGACGTCGCGCACCAAATAAACCTTTCTGGTCAGGTAGTAGTTGGCGACCGCCGACGGAACGGTGAGGCCGCGTTTGCCTGTCGGCATGTGAGGCGTAACCCCGTAGCCGGCCCAAAGCAACTGCGAGACGGCCGGCAATGGCAACGCGGCCGGGTCGAATGTCGAATCCTGACCCAGGCTCCCAACGAGCAACTCGAACGTGTCGGACCCGTCAGTCGCGGGTTTGGGCAGCGTTGAGTCCGACGAGACGGCCACGCAGGAATCGGTCAGCCCGGTCACCGACACATGACCGAACACATCAACCAGATTGATGGTATGGTTCGGGTGCCAGGCAGTGTCAGCGTAGCTAGCCGCGAACGCCATCGGACAGGAAGCCACAATCCCGCTGCCCCGGCTCCAGAACGCATCACCGGCCAGGAGCCCGGCCTGGGCTGCCAGCCCCGCCTCCTCATTGCGTTCGACCGCAATGCCGACCTCAAAAGCCGAATTGGAGCTGTAGCGATGGTTGCCGGCAAGGTACACGTTCAGGACGTGCGCAACCGTATCGTAGAGATAGACATTGGACGGCGTCGCGACGTAGATTTCACGATAGCTGCTGCCGAACGACGGTACCCGGCTCATCGCCCACAGCACGTTAGACAGCACGGTATCGGACAAAGAGCTGGTGAACCCCGAGTGCGATGAGTAGCGGCTATTGGAGATGATCTCAAATGAGCTACCGTGAACCACGGGCGGCGGCAGGCTTTCAACCTGTCCGAACGCAAACGTGCTCACCGCGGTCGCAACAATGAGGAAGCCAACGAGGAATCTCATGAATTCAGTTTGGGCCAACGTCTGCCCGTGTCAAACCACTGCCGCCGCCCGCTGACCATGGACAAGCGGCCGTGCGGTCGCCCGCTGCTTGCTTGACACCCGTGCCTTCTCTAATATACTGACCCTCCGGCAGAGGCCCGGGTCCGCCACGGTTTCCGCCGGCCGGTTTCGTAGGACATAATCTATTCTTAACAGCGATTCTCCAAAGGAGGAATCAGCAATGGCCGAAGAGCAGGTATTCCAGCCCCCGAAGGAGTTGGTCGAGAACTCCAACATCATGGCCTTCATGAAGAAACACGGGATCGCGGATCTGGACGCGCTCCTCAAGCGCGCCGAAGACCACGACTGGTACTGGGGCGAGCAAGCCAAGGAGCTCGAGTGGTTCAAGCCCTACACCAAGGTCCTGGACGACTCCGACGCCCCGTTCTTCAAGTGGTTCGCGGACGGCAAGTTCAACATCGTCCACAACTGCCTCGACCGCCACATCAAGGCCGGCCTGGGCGACCGCGTCGCGTACATCTACGAGCCTGAGCCAACCGACCAGAAGGTCGAGCGTTGGACCTACGCCATGCTTTACAAGGAAGTCAACAAGCTGGCGAACGCGATGAAGAAGCTCGGCGTCGTGAAGGGCGACCGGGTCATGGTCTTCATGCCGATGATCCCTCAGTGTCCCATCGCGATGCTCGCCTGCGCGAAATTGGGCGCCATCCACTCGGTGGTGTTCTCAGGCTTCTCCTCCACTTCGCTGCGCGACCGCATCAACGACTGCGAAGCCAAGGTACTGATCACCACGGACGGCGGCTACCGCCGCGGCAAGGTGGTCAACCTGAAGGGCAACGCCGACCCGGGTCTGGTCGACTGCCCGTCAATCAAGAACGTCATCGTCTACAAACGCGCCGGCAACCCGGTAACGATGAAGCCGGGCCGCGACCTCTGGTGGCACGACCTCACCGCGAACGAGCTCGACGAGTGCCCGACCGAACAACTCGACCCCGAATCTCCCCTGTTCATGCTCTACACGTCGGGCACGACCGGCAAACCCAAGGGCATCGTCCACATCCACGGCGGCTACGCGGTCGGAACGTCCTCGACGCTCAAGTTCGTCTTCGACATCAAACCCGAGAAGGACGTCTTCTGGTGCGCGGCCGACGTCGGCTGGGTCACCGGCCACTCCTACATCGTCTACGCGCCGCTGTTACTCGGCTGCACCTCGGTGCTGTACGAAGGCGCGCCCGACTTCCCGGCCCCGGACCGCTGGTGGTCGATAATCGCCCGCGAGAAGGTCACGATTCTCTACACGTCGCCGACTGCGATCAGGATGTTCATGCGCTTCGGCGAGGAATACCCGAAGAAGCACGACCTCTCGACCCTCCGCCTGCTCGGGTCGGTCGGCGAGCCGATCAACCCGGAGGCATGGCGCTGGTACCGCAAGAACATCGGCGCGGACAAGCTGCCGATCATGGACACCTGGTGGCAGACCGAGACCGGCAACTTCATGATAGCGCCGCTCCCCATCACACCGCTGAAAGCCGGCACCGCCACCCGTCCGCTGCCCGGCATTCTCGCCGACGTGGTTACGGGCGAAGGCAATCCGATCAAGCCGATGGAGAACGGTTTCGGCGTGTTGCTGAAGCCATGGCCGGCGATGCTCCGCACGCTGTATAAGGACCCGGCGCGTTACAAGGATGCCTACTGGTCTCGTTTCCCGGGCAAGTACCTGATGGGCGACTCCTGCACGAAAGACGCGGACGGCTACTTCTGGTTCCGCGGGCGTGCCGACGAGGTACTCAACGTCGCCGGGCACCGGCTCGGCACCGCGGAGATCGAATCGGCGCTGGTCGCCCACGCCGCGGTTGCCGAGGCAGCCGTGATTGGCGTACCCGACCCGATCAAGGGCGACGTTCCGAAGGCGTACGTCTCCCTGAAGGTTGGCTTCGAGAAGACGGACGCGCTCAAGGAAGAGCTCAAGAAGTGGGTCTCGACCGAAATCGGGCCCATCGCCCGGCCCGACTCCATCGAGTTCCGGGACAAGCTGCCCAAGACCCGCTCGGGCAAGATCATGCGCCGGCTGCTCAAGGCCGAGGCCCTGGGCAAGGACGTCGGCGACGTTTCGACGCTGGACGAATAAAGGACAGGTTGAGGTCGAGGTTGAGGTTGAGACTCGGAACGTTCCGTCTTCTTGACCTTGGCCTCGACCTTGATCTTTGCGTAGGAGGCACAGCACATGGAAGAGAAACTCTCTAATCCCGCACCGCTCGGACTGATGGCGTTCGGAATGACCACGGTCCTTCTGAACCTGCACAACTCCGGGTTATTCCCGCTCGGCACGATGATATTGGCCATGGGAATCTTCTACGGCGGCATTGCTCAGGTCATCGCCGGCGTGATGGAATTCCGCAAGGGCAACACCTTCGGCTCGGTGGCGTTCACCTCGTACGGCCTGTTCTGGCTGAGCCTGGTCGGGCTCATCGTGATGGGCAAGATGGGGCTGCCGGCCGACTCCAACGGCGGAATGATTGCCTATTTCATCGCCTGGGGATTCTTCACGTTCTTCATGTTTATCGGCACCCTCAAACTGAACCGCGGCCTGCAGGTTATCTTCGGCTCGCTGACGCTCCTGTTCTGGCTGCTCGCAATCCGCGATATCACCGGTTCAGCGGCAATAGGCACGGTTACGGGCATCGAAGGCATCGCCTGCGGCCTGAGCGCTGTGTACCTGTCCGTGGCCGAGGTATTGAACGAGGTCTACGGCCGAACCGTGCTGCCCATCGGTCCGGTCGCCAAGTGAACTCAGCCGAGGAAGAAACTCATGAAGAAACTCTCTCAGGCTGAGATCGACCAGCTCGTCGCCAAGGCCAGGAAACCCGCAGCCGACGCGATGCTGCTGCATCCCTTCTACAAGGGCAAGTACCAGGTCGTACCCAAATGCTGCATCCGCGACTTCAACGACTTCGCCATCTGGTACACGCCCGGCGTGGCCGCGCCCTGCAAAGACATCCAGGCGCATCCTGAGAAGTCATTCGAGCACACCAACCGCGCCAACACCATCTGCGTCCTGACCGACGGAACTCGCGTGCTGGGTTTGGGCGACATCGGACCCGAGGCCTCGATGCCGGTGATGGAAGGCAAGGCCATCCTGTTCAAGTACCTCGGCGGCGTGGATTGCGTGCCCATCGCTCTCCGCACCAAAGACCCGGACGAGTTCATCCGTACCGCCAAGCTGCTCGAGCCGTCGTTCGGCGGGTTCAACCTCGAAGACATCTCCCAGCCCAAGTGCTTCCGCATTCTCGACACCCTGCGCGCCGAGATGAACGTCCCGGTCTGGCATGACGACCAACAGGGCACGGCCGCCGTCACCTACGCCGGGCTCGTCAACGCGCTCAAGTTCGTGGGCAAGGATATCAAGAAGGTGAAGGTCGCGATGCTCGGCGCCGGGGCCGCGAACATCGCCATCGCCCGGGTCTGCATCACGGGCGGCGTGACCCCGGCCAACATCATCATGTGCGACTCCAAGGGCACCCTGCACAAAGGCAGGGCCGAGCTCCAGCAGGAGTTCAAGGAGAAGTGGCACATGGCCGAGATATCGAACGCCGAGAACGTCAAAGGCACAATCGTCGACGCGATGAAGGGCGCCGACGTGCTCATCGCGCTCTCCAAGCCGGGGCCGGACACTGTGAAACCGGAATGGATCAAGAGCATGGCCAAGGACCCGGTCATCTTCGTCTGCGCCAACCCGATCCCCGAAATCTGGCCGTGGGATGCGATTGAGGCAGGCGCGCGCGTAGTCGCGACCGGCCGCTCCGACTTCCCCAACCAGGTCAACAACTCCATCGGGTTCCCTGGCATCTTCCGCGGCACGCTCGACGTTCAGGCCAAGACCATCACCGACGAGATGTGCATCGCGGCCGCGCTTGAGCTGGCCAAAGTCGCCGAGGACCGCGGCCTGCGCGCGGATTACATCGTCCCGACCATGGACGACTGGGAAGTCTTCCCACGTGAAGCCACTGCCGTCGGTATGAAGGCCATTGAGCAGGGCGTCGCCCGCCTCACGATGACCCGCGAAGAACTCCTGAAGAAGTCCACTGCGACCATCAAAGCGGCCCGCGAGACGACACAGTGGATGATGAAGGAAGGCCTCATCGCCGCTGCGCCAGCGTCCTGAGAGACAGGTTCTAAGTCAGCGGGGCGGCCTTCCAGCCGCCCCGCCCTTTTCAGTATGTTCTGTCGGTCCTATTCCTCGCGTCAGCGCTGAACCACGAGCTTCTGCGTTACCGCAGACCGGCCGTCACCCAACCGCACCAGGTAGACTCCCGCGCTAAGAGAACGCAGATCCAGCGAAGACTCCTTCACCCCCAGGGAATACCTGGCCGCCACCCGTCCCCTGATGTCATAGAGAGTGACATTCGCGAGTCCAACGTGGTTCACTCCGCACCGGGTGTGCGCGATGCTGCTTGTGAGCAAACTCGCCGACCGACTCGGGGGCATTCCGACCTCTCCGGACAAGCCCGGGAGCCCGCAATGTACAAGCAGGACGACTGTATCGTTCGTGTGGTTGGCATCCGCAGGATCGGTGATCCACGCCATGCAGGTCTCCGTGCCGCTGGCAGGAGCAGTCCAGGCAGTCATTGTTAGCGTCGCGGGCACACCCACCGGAACCGATATGTTCTGCTTGTTGTCCGCATATCCACTCGGTTTTATCGTCACGTCGAGACGCGGCACCAAAGCCGCCACGTCTCCTACGTTGGTAAGCATGATCACCACCGGTACGTTCCCCGGTGACTCGTTCGCTCCCGGCCTGATTATCGCGACCGAATCATCCAGCGTGGACACGGGGCCGGCCAGGCACACGCCGGACTTGCTCACCGCGAACTGCTCGCCGCCCAGTGCGAGGGTCGCGCACAGTACAATGGTCAGGACTGCAGGTACGATTCTGTTCAGCATCCAAGCCTCCGAACTCGGGCCCTTCCCGGTCCCTTACTTCCGGCAGGTGTTGCGGTCACGCCGGGTCCCGATTAGCGGGGCCGCGCCAGCTACGCCCACCGGTCGCCTCAATCGGGGTCATGCAATCCGAGGCTGTCGGTCCAGCTCCGGATCTGCGAGGTCTTCGCCATCGCATGCCCCAGAGACGTCGTGATTGTAGAGCCTATTCAACCGCTGTCAAGGCCCAAAATCAGGCGGGCGGCCTTCCGGCCGCCCCGCTCGCTTGTGGCATGGGTCCTATCGGTCGTGTCGGTACTATTCCTGGCCCTCCGGCGCCTCGTAGTTCGGCGCTTCCTTGGTGATGGTCACGTCGTGCGGGTGGCTCTCGCGCAACCCCGCGCCGGTAATCTTCACGAACTTCGCCTTGCGCCGGAACTCAGGGATAGTGCTGGCCCCGCAGAACCCCATCGCCGCCCGCACGCCGCCGTCGAGCTGGAACAGCACCTCACGGGCGCTACCCCGGTAAGGCACCCGGCCGACAATGCCTTCGGGCACGAGCTTGGCCGACCCTTCCTGGAAATAGCGGTCGGCCGAGCCCTTCTTCATCGCATCGAGCGAACCCATACCGCGATAGACCTTGTAGCGCCGGCCTTCGAGCAACACGTCCTCACCCGGGCTCTCATCGGTCCCGGCGAGCAGGTTCCCCATCATCACGGTCCCGGCCCCTGCCGCCAGCGCCTTGGCCACGTCCCCGGAATAACGAACGCCGCCGTCGGCGATTATCGGGACTCGCCTTGCCTTCAAAGCGGCCGAGCACTCCATCACTGCGGTCAACTGCGGCACGCCCACGCCCGCTACAATCCGGGTCGTGCAGATCGAGCCCGGCCCGACCCCGACCTTCACCGCATCCGCCCCAGCCTCGGCCAGAGCCAATGCGCCTTCGGCCGTGCCGACGTTCCCGGCAACAAGCTGTAGCTTCGGATACTTGCGCCGGAGCTGGCGCGCAGCTTCAACCACCTTGTCCTGGTGCCCGTGAGCCGTATCAATGACGATGGCGTCGACCTCGGCATTGACCAGCGCCTCGGCGCGAGCAAGCGCGTCGCGTCCGACGCCCACCGCGGCCGAGACCTTGAGCCGGCGCTTCGAGTCAAGGGTCGCATTCGGGTTCTCGACCCGCTTCAGAATGTCCTTGGTGGTGATCAGGCCCTTGAGCCTGCGGCTGCGGTCAACTATCGGCAGCTTCTCGACCCGGTGCTTGCGCAGTATCTCCCGCGCACGCCGGAGCGTCGTGCCCTCGGGCGCGGTGATGAGCCCTTCTGCCGTCATCACCTTGGATACCGGGACCTTCCAGTCGTCCTGGAACAAGAGGTCGCGCTTGGTAAGGATGCCGACCAGCCGCATCTTCGCATCTACGACCGGCAGGCCGGAAATCCCGTACTGCGCCATCAACTCGCGCGCCTCGGCAATCGTCTTGTCCGGCGTGATGGATATCGGTTCGGCAATCATGCTCGACTCGGCCCGCTTCACCCTGGCGACCATTGCCGCCTGCTCATCGACCGACAGATTCTTGTGCACGACCCCGATACCGCCGGACTGGGCCATGGCAATCGCCATCCGCGTCTCGGTCACCGTATCCATCGCCGCGCTCACCAGGGGAAGCTTCAGCGCTATCTCCCTGGTGAAGTACGATTCGGTGTCGACCTCGTTCGGAAGCACGCCCGACTCCTGCGGAACCAGAAGAACGTCGTCGAAAGTCAGGGATTCCTTGATGTTCATTGCTGCCTCCCTTCAGACATGGCAAGATGCCTTGAAAGCGAAACCGCCCACTCCGAGGGCGGCACGGCAGGTAAAAAACGGATTGCCGACTGCGTTACCATGGTGGATTCTACTTGCGAAGCTCCGCCGGTCAAGCACGACCCGCCGCCCTTGATTCTAAGATAGATGGCCACGAATGAAGGACGCGAAACTGAAGGGTACGGCAGGACAAGGTCCGGTCTAGTCCGATCTCGCGTCTTCGCGGCTTGCGACATCGGGATCAGGGCAAGACATGCAACTTGCGGCATGGCCCGGAACTGGTAGAATCGACCCGTGAGCCCGACACGTGACTACGCCGAACGGCAGGATGCAGACCGGAGACGCACGGCCAGCCGTTATGTCGTCCGCTTCCGTAGCCCGATTCTGTTCGAAGAGGCCGCCGTTCGGGAGCTGTGCCGGCTGGCCCGCGAAGGGTATGAAGCAAGCTTCAAGAAGGAAACATACGGTTTCCTCTTCGGCAGCCTCGACCGTGACGGCCGACTGACGGTGCGCCGTTCATGCTTCTACCGGGGAGGCATCAAGACCCGCACCGCCGTCACTTTCAAGGACTGGCCCACACTCGCCCGGCTCGCCAATCGCCGGCGCGAACTGGCCCGCGAGATGCGGATGCGATTCGTGGGCAGCTTCCACTCACATGTAGAGATTGCCGGGAACGTGTTCAAGGGTTTGTCCGATGCGGACCGAGATTCCTTCCGTACCGACCCGATGTCAACCCTGGAGGTGATTGTGTTCACATGGAAAGGAACCGCCCGACGGATAGACCATTCACCCCGGGACATCGTGGCGTTCGAGCCCGCCACTGGCTTTCACTATCGAATCCGGTGCTATGCCAAGCGCGCCGGCACAATCAGACAGACAACACTCAGGGTCATCAGGTCGGGCGTCGTTGTGGTCTACTAGAAAAAGGCTGAGGTTAAGGTAGAGGTCGAGCTTCCGACCTTGACCTGAGCCTTAGCCTTGACCTTTCCTCAAGTCCCGTGCTGCCAGCTCGAAATGTATGCCGCCTGCTCCGCCGTCAGCTTGTCGATCTTGATGCCGAGCGTCCGCAGCTTGACCTCGGCGATTCCTTTGTCGAGATCCTCCGGCACCTTGTAAACTCGATTCTCCAGCTTGCCCCTGTTCTTCAGGATGTACTCGGCAGCTACCGCCTGGTTGGCGAACGACATGTCCATAACCATCGCCGGGTGGCCTTCGGCCGCAGCCAGGTTCACAAGCCTGCCCTCTGCGAGCAGGATAAGCCGCTTGCCGTTCGTCAGTATGTGTTCTACGCAAAACCGGCGCAGCTCGCGGCTGGACTTCGTTATCTGGTCCAGGACAGCCTTGTTTATCTCCGCATCAAAGTGCCCGGAGTTGCAGACAATCGCCCCGTCCTTCATCGCCAGCATATGCTGCTTGTCAATCACGTTGATATCGCCGGTCACAGTGATGAACACGTCGCCGACCTTGCAGGCATCAATCAGCTTCATCACTCGGAACCCGTCCATGCGGGCTTCGAGCGCGCGCACCGGGTTGACCTCGGTGACGATGACATCCGAACCCATGCCCTTGGCCCGGGAGGCAACGCCGCGGCCGCACCAGCCGTAGCCGCAGACAACGAGCGTAGTGCCCGCAAACAGGATGTTGGTGGCCCGCAGGATGCCGTCGAGTGAAGATTGGCCGGTCCCGTAGCGGTTGTCGAACATGAACTTCGTCTCCGAGTCATTGACCGCTATCACCGGGAAAGCAAGCACTCCGTCCTTTTCCATGCTGCGCAGCCGTATGACTCCGGTCGTAGTCTCCTCAGTTCCACCCAGCACTGCCTCAAGCCGCTTACCCTTCTCCTTGTGTAGAGTCGAAATCAGGTCGGCGCCGTCGTCGGTGGTAATCATCGGGCCATGGGACAGCGCCTGCTCGATGTGCTGGAAGTACTGGTCCCGGTTCTCGCCCTTGATGGCAAAGGTCGGGATACCATAGTCCTTGACCAGTGAGGCCGCGACCTCATCTTGAGTTGAGAGCGGATTGGATGCGCACAGCCGCACCTTTGCGCCGCCCGCCTTGAGTGTCCGCACGAGGTTCGCGGTCTCCGATGTCACGTGCAGGCAGCAACTCATCCGCACGCCCTTCAGCGGCTGCTGCTTCTCGAACCGCTTCCGTATCTCGGCCAGCACCGGCATGAAGCGCCCGGCCCATTCTATCTTGGTCTTGCCTGTCTTAGCTAGACTCAGGTCCTTAACATCACAATCCATGGTATCTCCCTACTTGAGCGCCCGGCGCAGTTCGGCCACTTTGTCGGTCTTCTCCCAGTTGAAGAACTCAAGCGTCTGCTTGCCGTCCTTCTTCACCTGCGGTTCGCGGCCGAAGTGACCGTAGGCCGACGTCGCCTGGTATATCGGCTTCAGCAGGTTCAGGTAGTGAATCATCTCCCGCGGCTTCAGCGGGAACACTTCACGGATCAGTTTGACCAGCTTCTCGTCGTCGATCAGGCCGGTGCCGAAGGTATCGACGGACACATCCGTCGGCTCGGCCACGCCAATGACGTAGGCCAGCCGCACCGTCATTTCCTTGCACAGCCCAGCGGCCACGCAGTTCTTGGCGATGTAGCGCGCCATGTAGGTTGCGGAGCGGTCGACCTTGCTCGGATCCTTGCCCGAAAACGCGCCGCCGCCGTGGGCAATCCTGCCGCCGTACGTGTCGACGATGATCTTGCGGCCGGTCATGCCGGTGTCGGACTGGGGCCCGCCGACCACGAACTTGCCGGTCTCGTTCACGTAGAACTTGGTCTTCCGGTCGATGAACTGGGCCGGGACCACGTGACGTGCCACCGTGTCGATCAACTCCTGTCGCGACGCCTTGGTAATGTAGTGTCCGGTCTTGTCGAGAATCGACTCGTCGTGCTGGGCCGCGATCACGATGCTGTCCACGCGCACCGGCATGCCGTTGTCATACTCCACCGTGACCTGCGACTTGCCATCGGGACGCAGGTAAGGCAGAATCCCCTGTTTGCGCACGTGAGCCAGGCGCTGAGCCAGCTTGTGCGAGAGCACCATCGGCAGCGGCATCAACTCATCGGTCTCCTTGCAGGCGTACCCGAACATCACGCCCTGGTCCCCGGCACCGCCGGTATCAACGCCCTGCTTGATGTCAGGGGACTGCTTGCCGATGGCATTGAGGACCGCGCAACTGTCGCAGGACAGCCCGCTCTCGGCTGTGACGTACCCGATGTCCCGGAGCACGCCGCGCACCAGTTTGGGCAGGTCGACCCACGCGTGGGTCGTAATCTCGCCACCGACCAGCACCATGCCGACGGTAACGAACGACTCACAGGCAACCCGGCCGTGCGGGTCCTGGCGCAGCACTTCGTCCAGCACCGCATCCGAAATGCGGTCGCAGACCTTATCGGGGTGACCTTCAGTGACCGACTCAGAAGTGAAAGTTGTTCGCATCAGACCAATCCTCCTCTGCTTGACGGTTTCAACATGACGAACTTGAATCTCAAGGCCAGTATCATAGCGAACGGACTTGCAGGGTCAAATCAGAACGCCGGACAAATACAAGGTCATAATGACAAAGGACCAAGCAAGCAACCAAGTCACAAGCACAAAGTCCGACTTCGTCCTTCAGACTTACGCTCTTGCTTTGTCCTTTGTACTTTGTCTTTCGTCCTTGGTCCGAGAGTCGGTCAGCACTTCCCTTAGTAACGGTTCCACTTCTCGCACACCGTCCGCCACATCCTCGCACTCCAGCCACTTCGCGTCCTTGAGCGACCGGAACCACGTCATCTGGCGCTTCGCATATGCCCGGGTCTTGGCTTTGGCTTCCGCAACCGCCCGGTTTATCGTCAGCTGACCCTCCAGATGCCCGAGCAACTCCGCATACCCGTACGCACTGGCAACGTACGAGTCGCGGCCGAAGCCCGACTTCTTCAGGCGTCTTACCTCATCCAACAGGCCCGCGCTCATCATCGCGTCGAACCTGGCGTCAATCCTCCGACGCAACAACTCCCGCTCCATGCTCAGCACGACGTACACCGGTTCAAACTCAACCTCAGCCTTGGCCTTCCTCGCCAGCTCCGTCATGGTCTTGCCCGTAGTCTCGTATACCTCCAGAGCTCGCACCACGCGCTGCCGGTCATTCGGATGCAGCTTCGCTGCCCGTTCCGGGTCCACGCGCTTGAGCCGGTCGTAAAGCGCCGGCGATGTTTCAGTTTCCAGACGCTGACGCAGAGCCGGCGACGGCTTCGGCGCCTCGAAGAATGGCTCAAACAGCGCCTTCAGGTACATGCCTGAACCGCCGACCACCGCAAACCGCTTCCCCTTGTCACGCAGTTGCCTCATCACTGTCAGCGCGTCGCGCGCGAAGTCCACGGCCGAGTAGGCCCGGTTAGGCTCGACCACGTCGACCATGTGAATCCCGATCTCTCGCCGCAGCTCAACCCCAGGCTTGGCCGTCCCGATGTCCAGCCCCGAATAGACCTGCCGCGAGTCGGCCGAGACGATTTCAAACTTGTGCCTTCGCGCCAGCGCGACCGCGACCTCGGTCTTGCCGACGCCGGTAGGACCACACAGCACCAGGACACGGCACGGTGCGCGAGCTATCCGCGTGTCAGCGCTGGTCACGTTGTCTTGTGTCTATGGCTGGCCAATGACCAATTGCTAATTGCCAATTCCCAACTAATGGCCAACTTCGGAAGTAACCAGAACAGACAGGCTTGTGGGAGGCGTTGCGGCGTTGGGCATTCGTTAGGAATTAGGAATTGGGAATTGGCAATTCCTGACCTAGGTTCTGCCGAATCGCCGCTCCAAATCTTCGACCGTAATCTTGATAATCGCCGGACGGCCGTGCGGACAGAAGTAGGGTTCCTTGCAGGCGAACAGGCGGTTGATAATCGACTCCATCTCCGGAGCCGTGAGCCGCTGACCTGCCTTGACCGCTCCCTTGCAGGCGATGACCTTGGCAAGCTCGGTCCCGATTCCGATGTCCCCCGGCTTCACTCGGGCCAGCTCGGAGAACAGCTCCCGCACCTCCTCCTTGCCCATGAAGGACCCGGCCGGGACCGTCTCCACCGCCACGGTGCGGCCGCTGTACGGTACGACCTCGACGCCCATCTTCTCCAGCCGGTCCTTTGCCCTTTCGTAGGCCTCGAACTCCTCCGCCGTCAGCTCCAGCGTAATCGGGAACAGGAGCCCCTGCGGCGCCACGTCTTCCCTGCCCTTCATGACCGCCTCGAAGAGAATCCTCTCATGGGCCGCGTGCTGGTCGACAATCACGTACCCGGACGTAACCTGAGCGAGGATGTAAGTGTTGTGCAACTGCCAGAACTCCTGGGGTGCCGCATCCTCGGGCACGAATCCCCGCTGGTACAGGAAGTCGGCGTCCGCCGTCTCCTTGCCTCGCTGGATTCCCAGACCCTGCCGCACCGCCTCGGAAACGAAGTCGAACAGGAACCGCTCGTCCGCGAACCGCACCTCCTGCTTGGTCGGGTGCAGATTCACGTCAAGGCGCGACGGGTCGGTCTCGATGAAGAGCACGAAGTCCGGATTGTTGCCGGTGAGAACCGGCCCATAGCCCTCGTACACCGCGCGTACCACGGTCGGATTACGCACCGGGCGCTTGTTCATGAATATCGCCTGCACCTCGTAGAAGCTGCGCGACCGGGTCGGTTCCGCGAGGAATCCGGAAAGCGAGAGCAGCGGATTGTCGACCTTCATCTCGACCATACTCTCGAACACCCGCTTATCGTACAGCGCCTTGATGCGGTCCTTCACGGTCCCGGCCGGACCGAGCCGTATCGCCTCGCGCTCGTTCGATATCAGCGTGAAGGCGACCTCGGGATAGGCAATCGCGTAGTTGCGGACGGTTTCCACCACCAGCCGCGCCTCGTAATTGTCGGACTTCATGAACGCCCGGCGCACCGGCAGGTTGAAGAAGAGCATCCGCGCGGAGATGGTTGTGCCGCGGGGCCGGACGGTCTCGCCGATGTCCTTCACCTCTCCGCCCTCGACCTCGACCAGCGTGCCGGGCCCGGATTCATCGGCGTTCGTCTCGATGGTCAGACGTGTGACCGCACCGATGGCGGCCAGGGCTTCGCCCCGGAAACCGTAGGTGGTTATCCTCGTCAGGTCCTCGGCGGACGCGAGCTTGCTGGTCGCGTGCCGGACCACTGCCAGTCTGACGTCGTCGCGCGTCATCCCGCAGCCATTGTCGCTCACCCTTATCAGGTTCTTGCCGCCCTGCTTGATTTCCACCCGGATGTCGGTGGCGCCGGCGTCGAGCGAGTTCTCAACGAGTTCCTTGATGGCGTTCGCCGGCCGGACAATGACCTCGCCCGCGGCAATCCTGCGCACGGTGTCATCGGGCAACAACCTCACCGGCCTGCGCTCGATCACCTACGCCGCTCCCGTGTTAGGAACTGGTAATTGGGAATCCGTCATTGACTCCTTGACCTGCTCAAGGTCGATTAGCATTCCATCCGATGCCGCCACGACCCTGCACCCGGTCCGCTCGCTCATCTCCCGCGCGACAATCCACGGCTTGGCCGCCAACATCCTCATCCCGAAGTGAGTCATCACCGCCAGCTTGGGACGAATGGCCTTGACCAGCTCCTCGGCATCCGGCGCGCTCAGATGGTCAAGCTGCGACGGCGTCGGCCGTACGACATTCATGATTACAACGTCTGCCCGGTAGTGCTCGGCCAGCTCCGGAAAGTACCGCGTGTCCGCTATGTAGGACACCGTCAGAGCAGACCGGAGACCGAAGACCGGAGACCGCCCGGAATCCTCGGCGTCCTTGGCGATTTCCCCACAGCCTGGGTTCTGGGGTTCAAGGGTTCGGGGGTTCGGGCCGGAATCTGTGAAATCTGCGTAATCTGCGGATTCTTCCCTCCGGTTCCGTCCGGCCCCATCTGCATCATCTGCGACATCTGCGGTTTCTTCGCTCCGGTTCCGGCCATCTGTGTAATCTGCGTAATCTGTGGATTCTTCCCTTCGGTTCCGTCCGGCCCCATCTGCGTCATCTGCGACATCTGCGGTTTCTTCGCTCCGGTTCCGGCCATCTGTGTAATCTGCGGACAGACCTCCGGTCTGGAACCTGAACCCGTACACTTCCCCGCGGTGCTGATGCCTGACCGGGCAGGTGAATCTGACGTTGCCCAACTCGTACGAGCCGCCCTCGACAGTGGTGACCACCCTCTCAAGGAACGGCCGCACGTACTTGAGTACGACCGGGTCATCGCCTCCAAGCGCATCGGACGGGGCGAATAGGGCACCGCGCGGCTCGGTCCCACCCATCGTCATCGCCTCAATCATGTTATTCACGTCTCCGGAATGGTCGAGATGCCGGTGTGAGAGCAGGATGCCCGAGAGCTTTGTCGGGTCGAGCTTGTGCCGCGAGCCGGTCATCCGCACGAGCGCACCCGGCCCCGGGTCAAGCAGGAACTGCGTGCCGCCAAGCGAGAACCAGATGCCGCCCGACGACCTCAACTGCTTGGCCACGACAATCCTGGCTCCGCCCGAGCCGAGAATCACCATCCGGTCCGAAGGGACATGACCGGAAAATGGGGACTGTACCGGGGACACATCCGCGAGGCGTTCCTCGCCTCGATCCGTGGACGTGTCCCCTCTGTGGGACTGCCCCCGCTTTCCGGAGACAGGGATGTGTCCCGAAGTGGGATTGTCTGGCTGCATCGCGGTTTCAGAAGATACCAGACTCTTGACAGGAGTCAACCGAGGCGCGCCCGCCGCGCTCCTATCGCCTCGGCCGCGGGTCGGGCGGGAATGACTTGGCCAGTTCGCGGAAACAGGCGAGCACGATGTTGGCCAGCTTCTGGGCAAGTGCGGTGTCGAGTCCGAGCCGAACCCAGCGCGGTTCGAGCATGTACTCGTCCAACTGCCGCCTCTCCCCCACGCTGCCCGGCTCGTGGTTCAGCGCCGCACTGCAGCATACTCCAACCAGACCGCGATAGACCGGCCTGCGCTCGTTCGGCACACCGGCCTCGTCAAGCAGGGGCTGCACCTCCTGCCACACTTGCTCGACTGCGGCCCCTCGCGCCGCCGCGTACTCATCAACCCTGCGCGCGAACTCGCGACGCTGGTCCTCCCGCAGATTAGGCTTGCGTCCCGGCTTGAGCAGACTCGCCTCGTATGCGTCGAGGCTCAGGTCCGGCAGCCAGTCCATCTCTCCTTTCATCTCCAACTCGGCGAAATGCCGGCGCACGTCGTCCTCAAGCTTACGGATGGCTTCCGAGGGGAACTGGCTTGACTTCTCGAACAAGGTCCTGGACTCAGCCAGGAGTCTCTCCCTTGCTTCGGGCTTGGCGCCCCGCGTCCGGTAGAGAATCCGGAACTGCTCCAGCCCGTGGTTGAACAACGGCACCGCTATGGCCATGACCGGCTGCAGTCCGGTATCGTTCACCGCCCGCGACAGGAACTGGCCGTACAGGAATCGTCGCCGTGCCGCCGCGGCGTTCTTCCGCGCTCGCTCCAGCCGCCTGGGCAGGTCCGGTTTCGCTTGTAATCGAGTCTCAGCCCGAGAAGACTTGGGAAGATCGACTCGCATGTCGTAGTTCGTGACCTGCGCCTGCCACTTCTGCGGCACGCCGGCCGCAACCTTGGCCAGGGCTTTGCCGAATACCTGCTGCTGGGTTGTCGGCAGATTCGTGTACAGGTCGAGGATATCCAGCACGTCCTTGAACCCGGCCCGGCACCCGCGCAAAAAGTCGGCGACGAGCCCAAGCGACGGATAGCGCACCTTGCCCTTCTCCATTCGGCTCACGATACATGCCCTGCCGGCGCCGGTCCGGCCCATGACTTGAGCCAGCTCCGGCTGGGTCAACCCGGCTCTGAGCCGCAAATCCCTGAGCCGACGCCCCAGCTCGGACGGAAACTGAAACGTGTCCTGTGGCCTTTTCATGATCTCGGTCTACCAAGGTGAACTATACAAGTTCATATACTAACAGTCAAGCCTGAAACCAGCGCAACTACCCGTCGCATTGGTACTTAATTCACTACTACCCGAGTCTACCCCTGCGCCTGGTAGGTACTCTGCCCAGGTCTTCGGCGAAGTCTTCCCCAAGGACTTCGGCAGAGTCTTCCCCGAGGACTTCGGTAAGGTCTTCGGTCAAGTCTTCCCCAAGGCCTTTGGTGAGGTCTCCTCCAGGGTCTTTGGCGAGGTCTTCCGTAGAGTCCTTACCAGGGTCTTCCTCAAAGTCTTCCGTAGGGTCTTCGCCAGGGCCTCCGGCAAGGTCTTCTCCAGAGTCCTTGCCGGAGTCTTCCGCAGGGTCTTCGGCAGGGTCTTCGGCGAGGTCCCTCCCAATGTCCTTGGCAAGGTCTTCCCTGAAGTCTTCCCCAGAATCCTCGGCGAAGTCTCTCCCAAGGTCTCCGGCAAGGTCTTCCTCAAGGTCTTCGGCAAGCTTCTGCCCCAACTCTCTGCCCCGTGCCGGAAACGTCCGTGATTCACGACTTGACATGAGATAACCGGCGCGAAGCCTGAATGCGAAAGCAGACTGCCCGCGCGGAGGCGGGCAGCCTGGAGGTTGGAGGACATCCGGCCTATTCGGTCAGGACGACCTTCTTACTGAGGCACTGGTTCTCAGCCGTCATGGTACAGAAGTGGACCCCGCAGGGACCTTTCGCCCTCTTCTGCCCCAGACGTGGCACTTCACTGTTGAGCCAACTGATGTCCGGAGCAATCGTGTCCCCGAAGCCATCCGACATGACAGACAAAGCCGGCCATCAGCCGGCTGCGGGGCATCGAACCTGAGGGCTACTTCTCTTTCGAGCCCATTTCCTGCCGCATCTTGCTGATCATCTTGAGCAGATTGGCGGAGGATTCGTCATCCAACCCAGCTTCGGTGAGCAGTTCCTCCATCCGCTTCCGGCCCATCTTGTCCTCGCTCACAACCAGCCCGGTCAGCACCTGCCCGGGGCCGTCAGATACGCCGATGGCGAGGAAGATGCCCAGCGCTTCAACCAGTTGGGGCACTGCTTGCTCATGCTTCCCCGAGTCCACCAACACGAGCCCGCTGTTACCGAGTTGGTTCGCCACGCCCTGCTGATACCCGATTTCGCGGTCTATGACCAACGCTTCCTCAAGGTACTTCAGCGCCTTGTCGCGTTCGCCCTTGGCGCTGTAGATGAGCCCGATGTTGCCGAGGTCGGTTGCCACGCCCTGCTGATACCCAATCTCGCGGTCTATCGCAAGCGCTTCCTCATAGCACTTCAGCGCCTTGTCGGGTTCGCCCTTGGCGCTGTAGATGTTCCCGATGTTGCCGAGGGCTATTCCCTCGCCCTCCCGGTAGCCCGTCTGCCGATGCAACTTCAGTCCTTCATTGTAGCTTAGGATTGCCTGGTCATATTCGCCTCGTGAAGCACGGATGAGTCCGATGGCAATGAACTGGTTGGCCTGCGTGGTCGCCGATGCAGCTTGGCGCGCTATCGCCAGCGCTT
>Ga0335071_10000235_pt1 | contig 64129 bp, 58 predicted proteins | sample Lox_Sample_15_FD_206724 | JGI IMG/M metagenome (GOLD analysis project Ga0335071, IMG submission 206724) | Soil microbial communities from Loxahatchee National Wildlife Refuge, Florida, United States - Lox_Sample_1.5 | ecosystem: Environmental > Terrestrial > Soil > Wetlands | place: USA... | reverse complement strand
GCTGCGCCAATCTCATTGCGCGGTAGCAAGACACTCTTCTTAACAAAGTGTTTCAACAGGACCCGCGATCTGCCCAATCGCGCATATCGGCTCCCTGTTTTCGGGTGTTGTTCACCTCGGTCAATTGGAGTTTTTTCGTCTCTGCCGAATCGATCGCTACCCCGAGCCAGACCGTGACCCCGCCTCCTGCCGCAGCTGCAGCCGCAAGGCTCGACAGCGCATCCCTGTCTTTGCCCGTGAAAAAACGTACCGTGCGGCGCGCGCCCGCGCGTGCCGACCGGCCGTTCAAGGGCATCGCGCTGATCCTGCTCTCGACCGTGTTTCTCGGCACCTCGGACGTCACGGCAAAATATCTCTCGACGGGTTTGCATTCGATCGAGATCGCCTGGATCCGCTTTCTGGTTTTCGCGCTGATCATGGTGCCCGCGATGGTGCCGGGCACGCCGATCTACGCGCTGCGCTCGACACGCCCCGGATTCCAGCTGCTGCGCGGGGCGGCGCTGCTCGGCTCGTCGCTGTTCTTCATCACGGGGCTGCGCTATCTGCCGATCGCGGAAGCCTCCGCCACCGGCTTCGTCTCGCCGCTGTTCGTGACCGCGCTCTCGATCATCCTGCTCTCGGAAAAAGTCGGCGTGCGCCGCTGGCTTGCCACCGCGGTCGGGCTGTTCGGCGTGCTGATCATTCTGCGGCCGGGCACCGGCGCGTTCCACGCCGCTGCGTTCTTTCCGATCATTTCGGCATTCTGCTGGGCCGTGACCCTGGTCATGACACGGATGATGAGCGGCCGCGAGCATGCGACGACGACGATGATCTATTCGTCGATCGCGGGCGTCGCCATCCTCACGGCCATGGTGCCGTTCGTCTGGGTGACGCCGAGCCTGAACGCCATTTTGCTCGGAATCCTGATCGGCGTGGCCTCCACCGCGGGTCAGTGGATCGTCGTGCTGGCGTTCCGCTACGCCGACGCGTCGGTGCTCGCGCCATTCTCCTACACCCAGCTGCTGTGGGTCTCGATCCTCGGCTTTCTGATCTTTGGCGAGGTGCCGGATCTGTGGACCGTAATCGGCGCCGTCTTCATCGTCGGCAGCGGCCTTTACACTGCGCATCGCGAGCGGGTGCGCCGCTCGCAGCTTCTGACCGCGGCCGGCGAGTCCTCGCCGAACGCGTAAGGCAGGGTGCGTTACAGCGGGCAAGCGCCGTGCTATGGGTCTTTCCCAAAACAAGGGAGACCCGCTCATGCGCGCTGCGATTTTCCGGAACGGCGAGATCGTCGCGGACGAATTGCCGGAACCCGCGCCGGGCGCAGGCCAGGTGCTCGTCAAGACGCTCGCCTGCGGCATCTGCGGCTCCGATCTGCATGCGCAGAAGCACGCACATCGCATGGTCGAGATGAGCAAGCGGCTTCCCGGCCGCAAGCCGATGGACCTCACCCGCGACATCGTGTTCGGCCACGAGTTCTGCTGCGAGATCCTCGATCATGGGCCTTCCACCGCGCGCAGGCTGAAGCCCGGCACGCGTGTCTGTTCGCTGCCGGCGCTGCTGACGCAGGCGGGGCCGGTCGGCATCGGCTATTCCAACGACAATATTGGCGGCTATGCCGAACGCATGCTGCTATCGGAGGCGCTGCTGCTCGAAGTTCCGAACGGGCTCGCGGCGGAACACGCCGCGCTCACCGAGCCGCTCGCGGTCGGCATTCACGCGGTCGCTAAGGCCAATGTGCAAGGCAATGAAGTGCCGCTGGTGATCGGCTGCGGTCCGGTGGGACTTGCCGTCATCGCGGCGCTGAAGCTCAGGGGTCTCGCCCCGATCATCGCCGCCGATTATTCGCCGGCGCGGCGGGCGCTGGCCGAAAAGCTCGGCGCCGACATCGTCGTCGATCCCACCACGAGGCAACCCTATGCGACCTGGAGCGAGCATGCCGCGATGAGCGCGGAAGAGAAGGCCGCCCGTCCGGCGTTCCAGGCGTTCCTGCCGGCGCTGAAGCCCGCATTGATTTTCGAATGCGTCGGCGTACCCGGCCTGATCCAAGAGGTGTTCGAGGGCGCACCGCGCGATGCGCGCATCGTCGTGGTCGGTGTCTGCATGGAGACCGACCGCACCGAGCCGATGCTCGGCATCATGAAGGAGCTCAACGTACAATATGTGCTCGGCTACACGCCGGATGAATTTGCCCGCTCGCTGCGCCTGATCGCCGACGGCGAAGTCGATGCGGCCTCGCTGGTCACCGCGAGGGTCGGCATCGATGGCGTGGCACAGGCGTTTTCGGATCTCGCCAATCCCGAGGCGCACACCAAGATCATCGTCGAGCCCTGGCGATAAGTCCTCCCGCGGCCCATCCTTCGAGACGCATCCTGCGCGATGCTCCCAGAGGATGAGGGCTGAGTGCATGGCGCGCGAAGCCAGGCCCTCATGGTGAGGAGCCGCGCCTTTAGCGCGGCGTCTCGAACCATGAGGCCCCGATCTCGGTCTGTCGCGAAAACGCAAGCTGGCGCATCATTTGCTTTTGTCATCGCCGAACCTATAGTTCGTCTCTGATCACGCCAAGACCAAACAACTCATGCGCGTTTCCATCATCACCGGAGGCGGCTCCGGCATCGGGGCTGCGGTGGCGCGACGCCTTGCCGCTCGAGACCAGTGCCTGATGCTGCATGGGCAGGGTGCCGATGCGGCAGGCGAGGAGCGGTTGAAGGCGGTGGCTGAGGACTGCCGGAAAGCCGGTGCCGAGGTGGCGTGGTCGACAGGAGACCTTGCGAGCGCCGGCACCGCGTCCGAACTCGTTCGCGCGACGCACGCCGCCTTCGGGTCCGTCGATACCATCGTCCATGCGGCCGGTTTTGCCGATCGGCACGAGTTTGCAAAGCTCCCGCGCGCCGGCCTGGAGCGGGCTTTTGCGGTGATCGCGGCGGCATTTCACGAACTGGTCGCCGCGGCGTTGCCGGATCTTGCGCGCGGTGCGCAGGGACGCGTGGTCGCGATCTCCAGTTTTGGCGCGCATCGTTTCGTGCCCGATGGGATCTTTCCCGCTTCGAGCGCGGCGAAGGCGGCGCTGGAGGCGCTGGTGAAGTGTCTTGCCATCGAGCTCGCCCCGTCGGGCGCGACTGCCAATGCCGTCATTCCCGGCTATACCCGCAAGGATCCCGGATTGTTCGGGGCACTGGACGCGCAGGCCTGGGCGCGCGTCGCCACGGCCAATCCGATTGGACGCCTGGCCGAGCCCGATGAGGTTGCAGCGGTGGTGGCGTTTCTGGTCTCGCCGGAGGCGAGGCACGTCACCGGCGCCATGTTGCCGGTCGATGGCGGTCTGACTCTGATGTGAAGACGTTATGGTGCGGGAATGTCTGTGAACCAAGCAACTGAGCGAGCGGATGTCGTGGTGCTCGGAGCGGGCATGGTCGGCGTGGCCACGGCCAATGCGGCGCGGCAGCGCGGCTTTTCGGTCGTTCTGATCGATCGCCGCGAGGTGGGCAGCGAAACCTCCTACGGCAATGCCGGCATTCTCTCGAGCGGCTCGATCTTTCCGCTCAACATGCCTTCGCTGTGGCGCAACCTTCCGACCTACCTGACCAACCAAAATGCCGCGCTGCGCTGGAATCCGGCCTGGGCCTTGCAAAACGCGCGATGGGTCGCGGGTTTTCTCGCCAATGCATCGTCGGCGCGGACCAGGCCGCGCGCGACCGCATTGCGCGGCCTGATTGCCGCCTCGCTCGGCGTGCATCGGCAGTGGATCGTCGAAGCGGGCGCGCCGCACCGCATCCGCGAGACCGGATGGCTGAAGGCCTGGCGCAGCGATGCCATCGGAGCTGCCAAGGCGGAGCAGGCCGCGCTCGCCGACTATGGCATCAAGAGCGCCGTCCTGGATCGCCAGGCCATCTCCGCGCTTGAGCCCGGCATCCTGCCGGTCTACGGCGTCGGGCTGCTGCATACCGAGACCGCGTCGGTGGATTCTCCGGGCGCCGTCGTGAAAGCCTATGCGCAGATGTTTGCGCGAAGCGGCGGCGAGATCCGGCAGGCTGACATCAAGGCGATGGCACCTGATCGCGAAGGCTGGCGCATCGTGCTGTCGGACGCAGAGTTGCGCGCACGCCATGTCGTCGTCGCGCTCGGCCCCTGGTCAAAAGAGCTTTTGCAGCCGCTCGGCTACCGCGTGCCCCTTGGCTTCGAGCGCGGCTATCACCAGCATTTTTCGCCCAATCCCTCCCGGCCGCTCTCGCGGCCCATTTTCGACAGCGATGCCGGTTTCCTGATCACGCCGATGGAGCAGGGCATCCGCATCACCACGGGCGTCGAGCTGACCGATCGCGACGCGCCGTCGTCATTCGCGCAGCTCGATGCAGTGGTGCCGTTGGCGCGCGGCGTCGTTGAATTCGGCGAGGCGGTCGGCGATCCCTGGCGCGGATCGCGGCCGACATTGCCGGACAGCCTGCCGATGATCGGGCCGGCGCCGCGACACGCCGGCCTGTGGCTCGCCTTCGGTCACCAGCACATCGGCTTCACGACCGGTGCGGGCACCGGCCTTGCCATCGCGGCCATGATCGGCGGCGCGGCGCCGCCATTCGACGTCGCCGCGTTCTCGCCGAGCAGGTATCTGTGATATGCACTACGTCTGGGATTTTTCCATTCTCGGCAAATACAGCCATCTGTTCTGGCTCGGGCTCGGCTGGACCATGGCCTACACGGTCGGCACCATCCTGCTCGGCACGCTGCTCGGCCTGATCGTCGGCATGCTGCGCATAAAACGCTGGCCGGTCATCGATTGGCTGCTGATCGCCTATATCGAGCTGTTCCGCTGCACGCCGCTGCTGGTCCAGATCATCTGGTTCTATTACGCCTTCCCGGTCGTGATCGGCCTCAACATCCCGGCTCACGTCGCGGCGGTGAGCGTGCTCACGCTCTATGGCGGCGCATTCTATGCCGAGATCGTCCGCGGCAGCATCGAGAGCGTGCCGCGCGGGCAATGGGATGCGGCGCGGGCGCTCGGGTTTCGCGGCTGGCATCTGTTGCGCCTCGTCATCCTGCCGCAGGCGCTGAAGCCGATGATGGCGCCCTACGTCAATCAGTCCGTGACGCAGCTCAAAAACACCTCGCTGATATCGGTGATCGCGGTTCCCGATCTCGTCTACAACGCCACGCTGATCAATGCCGAGACCTACCGGCCGCTCGAGGTCTATACGATCGTGGCGCTGATCTATTTCGCGATCCTGTTTCCGGCGACCTTGGCCGGACGCACGCTCGAGCGCGGCATGACCTACGACAAGGCATGAGATCACGAGCGGAACGCGACAGCGCGGAAAATACCGCATGAGTATCTCAGGTTAACGCGCCGCGGTGCCGCATTTTTTCCTCGTTGGTGTTGCACACACGCGACAGTTGCGCGTACGGGCTGTGCTAGCCTCATTTCGCTTTGACCGGACGGATCATGCGATCTCATGGTTCGTGGCGGTGGTTCGCAGGGGAGCCACGGAATGACGAAGACCTTCCGGCCGCTGACGTGTGCGCTGACCTTGGCCGTGTGCGCCGGCTTGTCCAGCCAGGCGCTGGCCCGCACGCCGCAAAAGCATGGTTCCCAGGGCAAAAAGGCCGCTTCCGCGCACGAGACACGGCATGGCAAGGCCGCGGCGAAGCAGGGCAAACACACGGATCGCGTCGCGGCGCGCGCCAAGCCCAGCACCGATGCGGCGGCTGACAGCGCCAAAACTCCGGAGCTCACGGGCGATCCCGCGCTGGTCAAGAGCGCCTTCGACCTGATTCGCCAGGGCAGGACGACGGATGCGACCGCAACCGCCCAGACGATCGGCGATCCCGTGGCGAAACGGCTTGCCGAGTGGTTCATTTTGAGACATTCCGAATCAGAAGCGATGTTCAGCCGCTATGCCGCGTTCATCGCCGACAATCCGGGCTGGCCCGGCACGACACTGATGCGCCGCCGTGCCGAGGCGCGGCTCTGGCAGGAGAAGAGCGATCCGGCGACGGTGCGCAAATTCATCGGCGACCAGCCGCTGACCGCGAAGGGCCGCTTCGCGCTGGCGCGGGTGCTGCTCGGCGAGGGGGACCGCGACGGTGCCGCGCGCCTGGCGCGCGAGGCCTGGCGGTCGGACGAATTGTCGGAGCGCAGCGAGGCGGACGTGTTCGACGTGTTCCACGACCTGTTCACGCGCGAGGACCATCGCGCCCGCATGGACCGGCGCATCGGCGCCAAGGATTTTTCCGGCGCGATGCGCGCGGCGCGCCGGCTTGGCGATGACGACGTCGCGATCGTGAAGGCGTGTGCCGCGGTCTCCGGCAACGACGACAAGGCGGCCGACAAGCTCAGCGATGTCACAGGCGATGCGCGGCGGGATCTCGGCTTCACGCTCTGCCGCATCCAACAGATGCTGCGCAAGGATCAGATCGCGGACGCAAAAGAGCTGATGCAGAGTGCTCCGCGCGACAACATGGCGCTGCAGGATACCGACGAATGGTGGCGCGTGCGCCGGATCCTCGCGCGAAAACTGCTCGATGCCGGCGATAGCAAGGGCGCCTATCAGGTGACGCGGGGTGCGGCGTTGCCGGCCAACAGGAATTACCGGGCCGAATTCTATTTTCTGCCGGGCTGGATCGCGCTGCGCTATCTGAACGATCCCGCGATCGCGGCCGAGCGTTTCGCCCATATCGACGACGGCTCGGTCGATCCGATCGTGCTGGCGCGCGCCAACTACTGGCGCGGCCGCGCCGCGGAAGCGAAGGGCGACACCGCGGCGATGCGCACCGCCTATCAGGCGGCGGCGCAGTACGGCACGGCCTATTACGGGCAGCTCGCCCGCGCCAGGCTCGGTCTCGAACGGATCGCGCTGCGCGCGCCGGGCAAGTCCAAAACGACCGCGCACTCTGCGTTCGCGGACGAGCTCGCGCACGCGGCCGACATCCTTTATACGATCGGCGAGCGCGAAGCGGTGATGTGTTTCGTCGCCGATCTCGCGGAGAACTCGACGGACGAGGCGGCGCTTGCGGCAGTGGCCGAGGTGACCGGCCGTCGCAACGATGCCCACGCCATGCTGGAGCTCGGCAAGACCGCGCTCGCGCGCGGCCTTGCGCTCGACCCCTACGCCTTCCCGACCATCGGCATTCCGCCGCACGCGCCGATCGGGCCGGCGATCGACCGCAGCATCATCTTTGGGGTGGCGCGCACCGAAAGCGCGTTCAACCAGAAAGACCGCTCCTCGGCCAACGCCGTCGGTCTGATGCAGGTGACGCCGGAGGCCGGCCGGGACACCGCAAAACGTTTTCGCGTCGAATATGACTGGGACAAGATGGTGTCCGACCCGGTCTACAACACGCAGATGGGCGCCGCCGAGCTCAGCGCGCTGCTCAGCGAATATCGTGGCTCGCAGATCATGACCTTCGCCGGCTACAATGCCGGGCGCGGCCGGGTGCGCGACTGGGTCAAGAGCCACGGCGATCCCCGCGATCCCAACGTCGATGCGATCGACTGGGTGGAGCGCATTCCGATCGCCGAGACGCGCAACTATGTCCAGCGCGTGATGGAGAACGTGCAGGTCTATCGCGTCCGCTTCGACAATGGCGCGCCGGCCCTCACCTCCGAACTTGACCGGGCCGCCCCGCCCACCACGCAGCAGGCAAGCTCGGGTACCTCGCCGCGGACAGAGGCATCGGCCGCCCCCGGCGAGTGATCGGCCGGATTGCGCCGTAGTATCCGCTGGCACGGTTCATCTCTCCCCGCTTGCGGCAGGGCAATCGCATATGGCGTTTGTACGCTGGCGGTGCGCTCCCTCCCCCGCTTGCGGGGGAGGGCCGGGGTGGGGGCGTCGTGCGAAAAAGGCTGCAGCTGAGGCGGGGCGGCCCCCACCCGCCGCGCTTGCGCGGCGGGTGGGGGGGGACTCTCCACGAGCTCAGTTCCTTGAGAGTCCCCCAGCGGGGAGCAGGGGGCGCAGCGCCGATGCGGCGCCACTCAACTCAATTCAATCAGATATTCAATTCCACCGGCACGTCCTCGGGTTTTACATTGCTCAGCGCGAGGCCCTTGATGAACCATTCGCGCATCTGTCCGATGCCGCGGTTGTAGTCGACCCACACCGCGAGGAAGTCGCGCCAGCGCTTGTCGCTCTCGCGCCGCACCGCCATGCTCGAGGGAATCGCGACCGACGGCGTCTGCAAGATCTTGTAGGTGCCGAGATTGGGATTCTTGGCGATCGCGGTCAGGCCCAGCACCAGCGCGTTGACCACGCAATCGACGCGGCCCGATGACATCTCCAGCATCACCTCGTCGCGCGATTTCAGCGATTTGATGGTGGCGTTGGGCGCAAAGCGGCGCGCCACGGCTTCGTTGGCGGAGCCGACGTCGACCGCGATCTTGACCTCCGGCTTGTTGATGTCGGCCCAGGTTTTCGCCTCCATGCCCTTCCTGAGCATGGCGCCGAACGGATGCTGAAACACCGCGCCGCAGAAATCGACCACCAGCGCCCGCTGCGGCGTCGGGTTGAGGGCGAAGCCGACGTCGATCTTGTTGGCCTGCAGATCGAGGATCGAATTGCCGTAGGTCGATTCGATGTAGTCGAGCTTGACGTCGAGCAGCTTTGCGATGTCGTTCGCCATCTCGATGCACATGCCCGACCAAGTGCCGCTCGCCAGATCCTTGTTGAAATAGGGCAGTTCACCGGGCAGCACCGCGATCCGCATCACTTTTGCGGCGCGCACGCGGTCGAGCGTGTTGTCGGCGGCGTCCTCAGCCTTCGCCGGTGCCGCGAAAACGGCCGGAAGCGCCGCGCCGCCGCCGATCGCAAGCGCGTAGCGCAGCGCCTCGCGGCGATCTTCAGAAATCTTCACCTTGTCGGATGGGTCCACAAAAGCCTCCTGTCCCGTTCGGTAAAGCCTAGCGCCGGCCTTGCCGAGCAGCAAGCCGAGGGCCTGCGGCAATCATGGGCCGATTGCCCGAGGAATGATCGGGCTCATGGCGGTCGCCAAGGTCCGGGACGTCGTCTCAGGCCTTGCCGGTCGTCGCGGACGGTGTGCCGAACTCCTCGAGGCGGCCCAGGAAGCTGATGACGTCGTCCCGGCTCAGCACACCGACCACATGCCCGTCGCGCAGCACCGGCATCTGGTTGAAGCCATCGCGGTCCATCTGCTGCAGCGCCGACCACAACTCGCTGCCCTGATCGACGCATTGCAGCTTTTCGCGCGGGAGCATGATGGCTGCGGCAGTGGTCGTCGCCCAGTTTTCGCGCGGCACCTCCTTGATCCGGTGCAGGGTGACGAGGCCGACGGTGCTGTCGGCGCGCTTGACCAGAAAGCTGCGCTGCCCGTTGCCGAGGATGTGGCCGTCGACCAATTGCTGCAGCGTCAGGTCCTCCGGGATGGTGGCGTAATTGGTGCTCATCACGTCGGCGACGCGATGACCCGCGAGCAGCCGGCGAAATATGACCTGCTGGATCTGGACCGACGCGGCGCTGTCGAGGAACAGGCCGATCAGCGCAATCCAGAGGCCGCCGCCGAGATTGCCATGGAACATCTGCCAGATGCCGCCGAAGATGAACAGCATGGCGAAGAAGCGCCCAACATGCCCGGCAATGACGGTCGACCGGCCCATGTCGCCGGTGATCGCCCACATGACGGCGCGAAACACCCGGCCGCCATCGAGCGGGTAGCCGGGGATCAGATTGAACAGCGCCAGCGCCAGGTTGATATAGGCCAGATACTCGGCGACGCCGTACAGCGGCGCGATGCCGGAGACCGCGCCCTGCAGCGCGTAAAACAGAATGGCGAGCGCCAGACTGACGAGCGGGCCGGCGATGGCGATCAGGAACTCGGCAATGGCGCTGGGCGGCTCGGCGCCGATCTGCGCGATCCCGCCGAACATGAACAGCGTGATATTGCGCACCGGGATGTTGTAGCGCAAGGCGACGACGGAGTGGCCGAGCTCATGCAGCAGGACGCTCAGGAAGAAAATGACGGCCGTCACCGCGCCGGTCAGCCAGTAGATGGCCGGCGCCCAGTCCTTGAACTCCGCCGGATAATAGCTGGTCGCCAGCATCACGGTGAGCAGCACGAAGATCACGAACCAGGAATAGTCGAGCCCGATCTCGATTCCGAGAATCCGGCCCAAGGGGATGGTATGTCTGGTCATGAGAGCCGTCCTCGCTCAGTCCGCCGCGGTTGTGCCGATCTGGAACGCATTGAAGCGGCCCAGGCTCCAAACCACCTCGAGGCTACCGTACAACGGACCGTCATGCCGGACCAATGCGCAAGGCGGCCGGCAGCCCCGCCGGCATTTGCCCGGCGCCCATGAGCGCCGCCTGCATCGCGACGATATAGCCGTAAGGCCCGAGGCCGGCGATGACGCCCTTCACGGCGGCGGAGAGGATCGAATGCCGGTGCAACTCGTCGCGGGCATGGATGTTGGAGATGTGAACCTCGAAGATCGGCTTGTCGAAGATTTTCAGCGCGTCGAACATCGCAACTGAGGTGAAGGAATAGCCGGCTGGATTGATGATCAGCGCGTCGGCGTCGGTGCGCGCAGACTGGATCAGGTCGACCAGCACGCCCTCATGGTTCGACTGGTGGAACGACAATGTTGCGCCGGCAAAGGCTGCGAACTCCTCGCAAGCCTGCCTGATCGCCTCCAGTGTGGTCGTGCCGTAGATATGCGGTTCCCGCGTCCCCAGGAGATTGAGGTTGGGGCCGTTGATGATCATGATGCGCATCGTGTCCTCGCTGCCGGTGATGGAAAACCGAGGACAATAGGAGTTGAGATGCCTTGGCGCAGCAAGAGGTAATCCGCGCCAATAATAACCGATGATGAAGGACTGTTCAGAACGATCCGACCAGCGAACCAAGCGCGATCACGGCGGCGAGCGCAAGCAGCGCGCCGACGATCCCGACCATGACGATGTCGCGATAGCTCTCCCGGTGCGTGGAGCCGCACACCGAAAGCAGGGTCACGACGGCGCCGTTGTGGGGCAGGCTGTCGAGCGTGCCTGACCCGATCACCGCCACGCGATGCAAAAGCCCGGGATCGAGCCCGATCTCGGCCGCGCGCGCCATGTAGGTCGTTCCCAGCGCGTCCAGTGCGATGGTCAGGCCGCCCGATGCCGAGCCGGTGAGGGCTGCCAGGACATTGGTCGCGACCGCAAGCGACACCAGCGGCCCGCCGCCGATGCCGAGCACCGCGTCGCGCACCACCGAAAAGGCTGGCATCGCGGCCACGACCGCGCCGAAGCCGACCAGGCTCGCGACGCTCATCGCCGGCAGCACCGCGGCATTGGCGCCGGCGTCGATCGTCGCGCGCAGGGTTGGCAGGCGCCGGAGGTTGATCGCGAGCACGGTCACAATGGCGCAGGCCAGCGCTGTGATGACCGCCCAGACGCCGCCGACATCGGCGAGCGACACGCCGCCGAAGCGGGGCTCGGCCAGATAGCGCGTGTCGAGGGCGTGCAGCACGACCAGCGACATCGCGAGATTGACGACGATCACAACGACGAGAGGGAGGGCCGCAAGCGCGATCGGCGGCGATCGATCGGTCTCCTTGCCGTGCGCGATCTCGGCCGGATCGAACTCGCGCGCGACGACGGCTCGCTCGCGCAGCGCTTCATCACTCGCCAGACGATCGGCCGGCGTCGGCGCACCGTCGCCAGGACCTTCGCCTTTCCGTTGCGCCGCCTTCGTTTCGCGACCGAGCCACCACAGGCCGAAACCGAGCATGATCAGCGAGGCGAGAATGCCAAGCCCTGGCGCTGCGAAGGGCGTGGTGCCGAAAAACGGCATCGGGATCGCGTTCTGGATCGAAGGGGTGCCGGGCAGCGCCGACATCGTGAAGGTCGAGGTGCCCAGCACGATGGCGGCCGGCATCAGGCGGCGAGGAATATTGGCCGCGCGAAACAGCTCCTGCGCCATCGGTGCCAGAACGAAAAAAGCGACGAACAGGCTGACGCCGCCATAGGTGACGAGCGCGCCGGCGAGCACGACGGCGAGCATCGCCCGCCGCTCGCCCAGCCGCTGCACCATGAAGCGTGCGATGGCCGTCACCGACCCGGAATCCTCCATCAGCTTGCCGAACAGCGCGCCGAGCAGGAACAACGGGAAGAAGCGGGCCAGAAACCCGCTCGCGCTGCCCATGAAGGTTTCGGTCCAGTGCGCCAGCAGCGGCTCGCGCGCGAACAGCGCCGCGACCAGGGCGGCAAGTGGCGCGAGCAGCAAAATGCTCCAGCCGCGATAGGCGAGCCCAATCAAGAGGCCGAGCCCGCCGAGGATGCCGGCAAGTCCGATCAGCGCCATGGGCTTCAGCTCTCTGCCAGCAGCACGTCGAGATCGGCCGTGGAGCGCCGGCCCAGATCGTTGCCATGGGCAGCAAGGAACTCATCGGCGCAGCGGCGCCCTTCGTCCTTGAGCAGCGAGATGAACGGCCATTCCGCGTTCAGCTTCGATGATGCGCCGAACGCCGCGAGTTGATCGCTCTCGATGCGATGCGTTCGCATCCTGGCCCAGCGCGCACCCTCGCCACTGCCGGGATCGGCCGCCTGGCGCAGCAATGCGATCATGCGCAGCTCCTTCATCAGCGGCGAGTTGAAGGAAACCTCGTTCAGGCGATTGAGGATCTCGGCCGCGCTGCGCGGCGGTTCGGCCCGCTCGCGCGGATTGATCTGCACCAAAATGGTGTCCTCGCCGTCGCTCTCCCGGATCAGCGGCGTGATGGTGGGATTGCCGGCGTAGCCGCCGTCCCAGTAAAGCTCGCCCTCGATCTCGATGGCCTGGAACATGGTCGGCAGGCAGGCGGAGGCGAGCAGCACGTCGGGGGTGATCTCGCCGCAGCGGAAGATGCGGCCGCGACCGGTGCGCACGCTGGTCGCGGTGACGAACAGTTTTATCGTGGCGTGCTTGAGGCGCTCGAAATCGATGCTCTCGGCGAGGATGGTGCGCAGCGGATTGAGGCCGAACGGGTTGAGGTCATAGGGCGAGAGCATCCGCGTCATCAGATCGAAGGCGAAATAGGCCGGCGAGGTGTCGAGCGTCCAGCGGCCCATCAGGCGATCGAGCGGCGAGCGTTGCAGCGGGCTGAACGCGGCAGCGCGCGAAACGCGCTTCCAGTAGGCGTCAAGGGCCTGTCTTGCGCCGGCCGCGCCGCCTTCGGTCCAGCCATCTGCCAGCACGGTGGCATTCATGGCGCCGGCCGAGGTGCCGGAGATCGCCTCGATCTTCAGCCACGGCTCTTCGAGCAGGCGGTCGAGGACGCCCCAGGTGAACGCGCCATGCGAGCCGCCGCCCTGCAGCGCGAGGTCGACCAGAACCTCGGTCCGCGTCGCGCTGTCTCGTCGCCCCTGGTCCACGCGGCGCTCCGGATTCTCAAGGCGACACGACGGTCCGTTTCGATCCGGCGTAGGACCGGCGCAGCAGGGCGAGCAGGCTGCCGCCCGTTGCCGCGCCGAGCAGATAGACGACGATCGTGAGTGCCGCGAGCGGCGCACGGATCCTGAAGCCGAGGAACGCCACCGTCGCGGCCTCGAGGTTCTGCATGGCGAACACCAGCGTGGCGACGGCGAAGAGAACGATCACGGCCAGATAGATCCATCGCATAGGCCCATCCTCCTCCCGCCACGCGGGAATCCCGAAGACTGTCGCATCGCCGCAGGCGGCGCGATCAGGCCGTCGATGCCGCCTGTGACATCGGCCTTGGCCGGTGCAGGCCGAAGCCGAGCCCGATCCAGCCTGCGCCCGCCATGATCAGGTCGATGCCCAGGAACAGGCCGAGGATATAGATGCTGTTGATCGGCCAGCGCGCCAGGATCAAGAGGCCGAGCAACAGCGTGATGGCGCCGGACAGCGCCACCCAGATCCACGGGGTTTCCCGCTTCATGTTGAATGCCAAAAAGATCCGCACGGCGCCGGAAGCGACCAGCGACGCGCCAAGGATCAGCGTGAGCAGCACCGCGGCAAACAGCGGATTTTCGAATGTCACAAAACCCGCGACGATATAGAGCACGCCGAGCAAGGCCCAGATCAGGAACTTGCCCCAGCTCTTGATCTGGAAGGCGTTGATGAGCTCGAAAACGCCGGCGATGATCATCATGACGCCGACGACGAACACGCTCGCCACCGTCGCCATCACGATGCTGCCGAGCGCGATGAAGCCGGCGATGACATAGACGACGCCGAGCGCGACAATCCAGCCCCATTTGGCGCGAAGCGGGCTGGTGTCGGAACCGGCTCTAGGATTGTGCAGGGTATCTGTAGCGCTTGTCATGACGGTCCTCCGATGCGAAAAACCATTTTGACGGTTGTGTGCCAGACACACGCGAAGATAGCACTAACATGCGATGACTGCTATGGTCGCTTTTCTCGATTTTTCGGGGTCCCGGCAGTCCCCGTTTGTCTGTGAATTCAATGGTTCCAGCATCGCGCTCACGTGAGCGCGCGCGTTGGTATCAGGGCTCAGGCTTGCGGATGCCGACGCTGTGTCGAGCAGGCGAAGATCTCGGAGGCTTTCAACAGCGACAGCCGGCGGACATGAAGGTCAGCATCGCAATCATAGCGGCAGTGCTTGTCGTTGCCGCCGTAAGCCTCGCCAGCACGGTGTTTGCTCCGATTGCGCTTGCGCTTTTCCTCATCGCGCTGGTCTGGCCGGTCCAGAGCTGGCTGCAGGCGCGGATTTCGAAGCTGCCCGCACTGGCAGTGACGGTTGTCATGACGCTTGCCGTAGCCCTCGCCTTCGCCTCGCTGGCGGCCTGGGGTTTTGGGCGGGTCGGGCGATCGTTCCTCGCGGATTACGCGCGCTACCAATCGATCTATGACAGCATCGTGATATGGCTCGACGGCCACGGCGTCTCGATCGCCGGGCTATGGGCAGAGCATTTCAACGTTCGCTGGCTGCTCCTGACGACCCAGTATGTGACGGGGCGCGTCAACACCACGTTGACCTTTTGGCTGATCGCGCTCGTGTATGTCACGCTGGGACTGCTGGAAGTCGACGATATCAGGCGCCGGATCGAGGCGCTCGAGAACCGCGAAGCGGCGCGCGTTCTGCTGGAGGGAAGCCGCGCAACGGCTGCGAAGCTGCGACGGTACATGCTGGTACGGACACAGATGAGCGCCCTGACCGGCGTGTTCGTCGGCGCTTTCGCGGGGATATCCGGCCTGCAGTTCGCGATCGAATGGGGCGCGATCGCCTTCACCCTGAACTATATCCCGTTCATCGGCCCGTTCATCGCAACGCTGTTTCCGACGTTGCTGGCGATGACGCAATTCGACAATTGGCAGTCGGTCGTGATCGTCTTCGTCTGTCTGAACGTCATTCAATTCGTGATCGGCAGCTATATCGAGCCGCGCTTCGCCGGCAGCGTGCTTTCGATTTCTCCTCTGGCCGTGCTGTTCGCGACGTTGTTCTGGACATTTTTGTGGGGCCTTTTCGGCACCTTCATCGGCGTTCCGATCGCACTCGCCGTCCTGAGCTTCTGCGGCCAGCATCCATCGAGCGGGTGGATTGCCGATCTGCTGGGCGGATCGAGCCAGACCAAAACGGGCTAGCTCTGGTTCGAGCCGGCGATCTCGATCCGCTCAGGCGCCAGAAGGCACATCCGCCCACTCGGGCCTGGGGCGAGAGTATGGATATGAAAATGCCGGGGCGCATCGTCGGTCGCGCCCATCACGGGCGAGGGTGCCGATATGATCCTGAGCATCCCGCATGCGCCGATCCAGTCGACATGGCGGTGGCCGTGCATCACGACCGTCCGCGCTGCGATCGGCCTGAGCTTGCGGACGAACCAGCTGCCGTTGACGAGCGCCGTACCGACGCGTTCGGAAAGAGCAACGGGCCTCGGATATTCGAGCAAATGGTGATGCAACGCGATGATCCATTTGGCCCTGGGAAATCTGTCGATCGCAACAGCCAGACGATGCGCCTGTTCTGCGGAGATGTATCCCAGCGCATTGGTGAAGGAAAAATGGCTTTCCGCGTTGGAATTGAGGATAGCCACCGCCAGCCCATCTGCATCCCCTGGCGGCAGGATCATCGGAAACTGATCGTGAAACATGCTCCCGAGGCTGGCTGAGAGGCGCAGGCCGCCGCGCTCCGCAAAGCGCGCGATCCCAGTGCGATGCGGCCCCAGCACATCGTTGAGCGTCAGCCATGTCTTGCCGTCGCCGATCACCTGCACGCGATCGCCCTGGAGCGCGGCCATCGCCGACAGCGTCCGCATCTGCCGGAGCCGCTTGCCCGAGCTGAACGGGAGATCGAGCCGAGCCGGATTGGCGCGATCGACGATGTTGAGATCGTGATTGCCGGGCAGGATGATCATCCGCGCGGCAAGCGCAGGATACTGCGCGACCGCATCGAGGAATTCGGCCCATTCCGTTGCGCGGCCGGCATCGGTCATGTCGCCGCTGACGAGCACGAGGTCGAGTGGCTGCGCGGCATGGATGGCGGCAAGGCGTGCCATGACGCGATGCAGGCGCTCATTGCCGCGCGGGCCGCTGCGACCGCTTTCGATGCGAAAGCCGTAGCGTTCGCCGACCACATGGAGGTCGGACACGTGCGCAATACGCCAGCTGCGAGGATCGGAAGGCGGCGCATCGAATGCCCTGAGATCGGAAGGCTGATCCATGCTGGCGTCGGCAAAGCCCCAGATCACTGAGGAGATCGCGAGATAGCCGAGCACCAGAATGGCGGCATTGGCGATGGTCGGGACGATGAGGCCCTGCGGCGATGCGAGGTCGCCCACCGTACCGATCCAGCGCGAGTGCGGCCAGACGAGGATGATGAGCACCGCCGCGCATCCGCAGATGACGATGCCTGCGGCGGCCGAACTCGCCGCGCGCAGCCGCATCCGCGCCAAAACCGTCCGGTCGCGGGCGAGCAGCCGCTCGGCGAGGTGACGCAGCATCTCGGAGCTGAGCGCGTAGCCGGGCTGAACGACGAGCGCATGGAGCGACCAGAAATTGTCTTCCGCGATACGCCATAGCGGTCGCCACCCCAGCCACCCCAATGCAACGACGCCGACCAGCACGAGGGCCGCGCCGATTTCCGTCAGCGCCAAAATGTGGGACGATACGTTCGCAAGCCAGGTTTTTGCCAGCAGCGGCGCGAGGCCGAGCAGGGTGGCCGGCAGCAGCAGCGTCATCGTCCAGGCGAACAGCAATTTCGGCAGGCTGATTTCTACAAGCAGGCTGCCGGCGATGGCGAGCAGCGATCTCTGGTGGGGGCTCGCGATGTCGTCTTCGAGATCCCCCCGTCGTGGATCGACGAGCCCGGGCCAAAGCCGGGCGGCGTCGTCAGATGAGCCGAGATCCCCAGGCGATTTGGTCATGGTCCGGGCCATGCTGTCGATCACAGGTTGGCGGTCCGATCACCTGGGAATGGCGTCCTTGTAGATGACGCCGTCCTTCATGATGATCAAAAATTTGGCCGCCGGGTCGGCAACGAGATTGATGTCTTCCAGCGGATTGCCGTCGACCAATATGAGATCGGCGAGGGCGCCTTCCTCGACCACGCCAAGTCGGCCGGGATAGGGGTTGCGCAGGCCTGACAAGGCGAGCAGTTCTCCGTTTGCCGAGGTCGCCATGGCGAGCGCTTCGGCCGGCGTGAACCAGCGCGTCAGATCGACGATGCCCTGACCCTGGCGTGCGGCCAGGGCGGGCGAAAACAGAATGTCTGTCCCGAAAGCGGTCTTGATCTTGTATTTCTTCACGTAGCCGTACATCGTGTCGGTGCCGTTCACCACCTGCATCATCTGCTGCTGCTGAGCGGGCGGGAGAACTGCTGCGCCACCGAGGTCGATGAAAGGCTGCGTGCTGAGCCAGACACCTTTCTCGGCGATCAGGCGGGCGGTCGGCTCATCCATCAGGTGCCCGTGTTCAATCACCTTCACCCCGGCCGCGATCGAGCGCTGAATCGCGCTCACGGTGTAGGCATGCGTGGCGACGTAAGTCCCCCAATCCGTCGCCGCCTCGACCGCGGCACGCAGCTCGGGTTCCGTGAAGGTCGTGACCTCCAGCGGACTGTACGGCGACGCGACGCCGCCGCCGGCCGTCAGCTTGATCTGCGAGGCGCCCTGCATGAGCTGTTCGCGCGCGCGCTTCCGAACCTCGTCCGGACTGTCGGCAACGGCGCTGGCCCCCAGTTGCTCGACCCGGCTCAGCGTCCCGCCCGTGGTCCTCGGCAGGTCCGTGAGCTCGCGGAAGTCGCCATGGCCGCCGCTGATCGTGATGACGGCGCCCGAAGGATAGATGCGGGGACCCGGCAGGACCCTGTCATCGATGGCCCGCTTGAGGGCGAAGGCCGGCCCACCCATGTCCCGAATGCTGGTGAAGCCGCGCATGAGCGTTGCAGTGGCCTCCGCGCCCGCCAGCAGCGTGGTGTAGCCGATGTCGCTGGACAGGAGCTGCGCGGGTGTCGCGCGAACCATGGTCGCGTGCCAATGCGCATCGATCAGGCCGGGCATCAGCACGCGGCCGCCGCCTGCGATGATCTTTGTGTCGGCCCGGCGATCGGTCGGGATTGAACCGGTCGAAATCTTTTCAATGACGTTGCCCCTGATCAGGACGCTGGACGGGGCCGAAAGCTGCAAATGCGTACCGTCAAAAATCCGGACGTTCTCGAAGACCACGGCGGCAGGGCGTTGCTGCGCGTCTGCCGACCCGGCCCAGAAGGCGGCCGCGACCATGGCGCCTTGTGCAAGCCTGAGGAACGTGCGGCGGCTCGGAGTACTCATGTTGCCTCCTCGTCATCGTATCATCGCCCTGCGATTGGAATGCGTGGAGCAAGCCCGGAGCATATGGAATGAGGCTGCCGCCGGTTGAGCGAATTACGCATACGCGCCATGCGCGAATTGCCCGTCGTGCCATTCCGGTAGCTCTGATTTACAGAAAATTACTATTCCAGAGGCGTCAGCGCTTGAGCTGATAAGCCGCGGCGTACTGGATCGCCCGGTCAAGCCGGGCGATGACAACTGAGGGATGCTGTTGCTTCGCGGAGCCTGTCATCGGGCCGCGCTTTGCGCGGACCCGCTGGCTCACAATGACGAACGACTACACCGGCAGTGCGATGGAATACTTGACCTGGGCCAGCGCAAAGCTCGACTCGATCGAGGCGATGCCGTCGAGCCGGGTCAACCTGGTTTTCAGAAATGCCTCATAGGCCGAGAGGTCGGCGACCACGACGCGCAGCAGGTAGTCGCGGTTGCCGGTCATCAGGTAGCACTCCAAGACCTCGTCCCATTTCGAGATCGCGCGGGCAAAGCGGTCGAGGTCTTCCTCCTTCTGCCGCGCGAGCTTGATCGAGATGAACACGCTGACATGCAGCCCCAGCGCCTTCTGGTCGACGGTCGCGAGATAGCCGGTGATGACGCCGCGCTCTTCCAGAAGTTTGACGCGGCGGTGGCAGGGCGACACCGACAGCCCGACCCTCTCGGCGAGTTCGGCCATGGTGATGCGACTGTCGGTCTGCAGCGCTCCGAGGATTTTGCGGTCGATGGCGTCGATATCAGGCATTGGTATGAAATCCGAAAATGAGGCGCGATGCCAGAACATCATACCAAAAAATGCCCGTACGGCGCGAAAATTTGAGAATTTCACAGCCGCGAACAGGACTAGGATTCCGCCAATTCATTTCCAGGTGCCTGGAGCCACGGCCATGCCGACCGATCCCCATCGTCTCGAAATGTTGTCAGCGCTGGCGCGCAAAGCGCTGTGGCTGTCGTCCTGGACCATTCACCATGCCAATCACATCAGGCCCAATTCCGACGGCCTGAAGGTCGGCGGCCACCAGGCCTCCTCGGCTTCGCTCGCGACCATCATGTCGGCGCTCTATTTCGCGGTGCTGCGGCCCGAGGACCGCGTCGCGGTAAAGCCGCATGCAAGCCCGGTGTTTCACGCCATCCAGTATCTGTTCGGCCGGCAGAGCCGCGAGAAGCTGGAGAATTTTCGCGGTTTCAAGGGCGCGCAGTCCTATCCGTCCCGCACCAAGGACACCGACGATGTCGACTTCTCGACCGGCTCGGTCGGTCTCGGCGTCGCGCAGACCTTGTTCGCGTCCATCGTGCAGGACTACGTCAAGGCGCATGGCTGGATGAAGGATCGCCCCGAGGGCCGCATGATCGCGCTGGTCGGCGATGCCGAGATGGACGAGGGCAACATCTTTGAGGCGCTGGCGGAAGGCTGGAAGCACGGCCTGCGCAACACCTGGTGGGTGGTCGACTACAACCGCCAGAGCCTCGATGCCGTGGTGCGCGAAGGGCTATGGGAGAAGTTCGAGACCATGTTCCGCAATTTCGGCTGGGACGTGGTGATCGTCAAATATGGCTCGCTGATGCGGCAGGCCTTTGCAGAACCCGGCGGCGAGGCGCTGCGGCGCTGGATCGACAACTGCCCCAACGCGCTCTACGCGGCGCTGTGCTTCCAGGGCGGCGCCGCGTTTCGCCGTCATCTGCAAGATGAGATCGGCGACCAGGGCGAGGTGTCAAAACTGCTCGCGCGCCGCAGCGACGACGAACTTCTCGCGCTGATGTCCAATCTCGGCGGCCATGACATGGCGAGCATGATCGAGGCATTCGAGACGATCGATCATGACCGGCCGGTCTGCTTCATCGCCTACACCATCAAGGGCGTCGGCCTGCCGTTCCAGGGCCACAAGGACAATCACGCCGGGCTGATGACGGTGGCGCAGATGGAGACCTGGCGCGCGAGCCAGAACATCCGTCCGGGTCATGAATGGGAGAAGTTCGAGGGGCTGTCGCAGGATGCGGCTGCCCTGGAGGCGTTTTTGGCGAACGTGCCGTTCAACCGTGCGAGCCAGCGCCGCCTGACCGCACCGGCCTATGACGTGCCGGAACTCAGCTTCAAGCCGGCAGCCCAGATGTCGACGCAGCAGGGCTTTGGCCTCGTGCTGAACGAGCTCGCGCGCGGCGACAGTGCGCTGGCGTCCCGCATCGTCACCACCTCGCCCGACGTCACCGTGTCCACCAATCTCGGCGCCTGGGTCAACCGGCGCGGGCTGTTTGCGCGCGCGGAAAAGGCCGATCTGTTCCGCAGCGAAAAGATCCCCTCGACCTTCAACTGGGATTTTTCGCCAAAGGGTCAGCACATCGAGCTCGGCATCGCCGAGATGAACCTGTTCATTCTCGCTTCCGCGCTCGGGCTGTCGCACACCATCAATGGCGAACGGCTGCTGCCGGTCGCGACGCTCTATGACCCTTTCATCGAGCGTGGCCTCGATGCGCTGAACTATGCCTGCTACCAGGATGCGCGCTTCATGGTCGCCGCGACGCCCTCCGGCATCACGCTGGCGCCGGAAGGCGGCGCGCACCAGTCGATCGCGACGCCTTTGATCGGCATGGCGCAGGATGGGCTCGCCTCGTTCGAGCCGGCCTTTGTCGACGAGCTCGCAGCCATCATGGGCTTTGGCTTCGAGCAGATGCAGCGCGAGGCGGGCGAGGGCGGCTCCATCTATCTGCGGCTGTCGACGCGCACCATCGACCAGCCGCAGCGCCTGATGTCGCCGGAGCTGAGGAAGGGCATCACCGACGGCGCCTACTGGATGCGGAGGCCCGGGCCGAACGCGGAGGTGATCGTGGCCTATACCGGCGCGGTCGCGCCCGAGGCGATCGAGGCGACCGGCTTTATCGGCGAGAGCCGGCGCGACGTCGGGCTTTTGGCGATCACCTCGGCAGACCGGCTGCATGCGGGGTGGACCGCCGCGCGGAATTTGCGGCGCGACCGCCGCGGCGCGCAGCATTTGAGTCACATTGAAAGATTGCTCGCGCCCTTGCCGCGCGACTGCGGCATCGTCACCGTGCTCGACGGCCATCCGGCGGCGCTCGGCTGGCTCGGCAGCGTGCGCGGCCATCGCGTCGAGGCGCTCGGGGTCGAGCGGTTCGGCCAGACCGGCAGCATCGCCGACCTCTATCGTCACTACGGCATCGATGCCAATGCGATCATCGACGCGGCCGAGGCGCTCACGACCGGCGCGCCCGTGTTGCACCGCAAAATGGCGATCTAGCGGTGCAGACAATGCAGGGGCGCTTCGCGCGCCTGGCGGAACGACGGTGATCTTGCCAGCGTCATATTCGGGCCCTTATATCCAGCGTCCGCCGCAAAGCAGGTCAAGCATGCGGGCGGGTTCTCCTCCCCCGGCTTTCGTGCAAGGATCGTTGCCGAACGCTCCCCTATTTGCCCTGACATCAAGAGGTTAACGATGGTCAACCGCATGCAATTCTACATCGACGGCGCCTGGGTCGATCCGGTCGTCAAGAAGTCCACGCCGGTCGTCAATCCGGCGACCGAGGAGGCGATGTACGAGATTGCGCTCGGCTCCAAGGCCGACGTCGACAAGGCGGTCGCTGCGGCCAAGCGCGCTTTCGAGACCTATTCGCGGACCAGCCGCGAGGAGCGCGTCGCGCTGCTCGAAAAGGTCATCGCCATCTACAAGGGCCGCATGAAGGAGATCGGCGCCGCCGTCTCCGACGAGATGGGCGCGCCGCTGCCGATGGCCGAGAAGCTGCAGGCCGGCGCCGGGCTCGGCCACCTGATGTCGACGCTCGAGGTGTTGAAGAAATACGAGTTCGAGGAAACGCTGCCGTCGGCGGTGGTGGTGCGCGAGCCGGTCGGCGTCATCGGCATGATCACGCCCTGGAACTGGCCGCTGAACCAGATCGCCTGCAAGGTCGCGCCGGCACTTGCCGCCGGCTGCACCATGATCCTGAAACCGTCGGAGTTCACACCGACTTCTGCGCTGATTTTTGCCGAAATCTTGCATGAAGCCGGCGTGCCGAAGGGCGTGTTCAACCTGATCAACGGCCTCGGCCCCGAGGTCGGCGCCGCCATGAGCGAGCATCCCGACATCGACATGATCTCGTTCACCGGCTCGACCCGGGCCGGCATCGATGTCGCCAGGCGCGCCGCGCCGACGGTGAAGCGCGTCAGCCAGGAACTCGGCGGCAAGTCGCCGAACATCATCCTGGACGATGCCGATCTCACCAAGGCGGTGACCGGCGGCGTCATGCACATGTTCAACAATTCGGGCCAGTCCTGCAACGCGCCGTCGCGCATGATCGTGCCGCTGTCGAAGATGAAGGAAGTGGCCGCGATCGCCAAGGGCGTCGCCGACAAGACCAAGGCCGGCGATCCGCGCGGCGAGGGCACCACCATCGGTCCGGTGGTCAATCGCGGGCAGTGGGACAAGATCCAGGCGCTGATCAAGAAGGGCATCGACGAGGGCGCGACCCTCGTTGCCGGCGGACCCGGTCTGCCCGAGGGCGTCAACAAGGGTTTTTATGTGCGCCCGACCATTTTTGCCGACGTCACCAACGACATGACCATCGCCCGCGAGGAGATTTTTGGGCCGGTGCTGACCATCCTCGGCGCCAAGGATGAAGACGACGCGGTCAAGATCGCCAACGACACGCCCTACGGGCTTGCCGGTTACGTCTCGGCAGGCACGGTCGAGCGTGCGCGAAAGGTCGGGCGGCAGATCCGCGCCGGCAATGTCAACCTGCAGGGCGTGCCCAACGACCGCACCGCGCCGTTTGGCGGCTACAAGCAGTCCGGCAATGGCCGCGAATGGGGCAAGTACGGCCTCGAGGAATATCTCGAGGTGAAGGCCGTCGCGGGCTTCAACGCGGCTTGAGTTGCGGAGTGAGGTGGGCAAAGGCGCTCTTGCGCCGTACCCACCGCCTCGCGATACGACACGAAGACGTGGTGGGCACGGCGCGAAGGCGCGCCTTTGCCCACCCGACCGTACGCAATGGAATTATCCGCCGAGCGCGCCCTGTGTGTTGACATACAGCGCGTAGATCGACTGGCTCGCGGCCATGAACAGGCGGTTGCGCTTCAGCCCGCCGAAGCAGACATTGGCGCAGCGCTCCGGCAGCGCGATGCGGCCGATCGGGGCGCCTTCGGGCGCGAACACCATGACGCCGTCGAGCTCCGCCTTGCCCATGCCCCAGCCGCACCACAGATTGCCGTCGACGTCGACGCGAAAGCCATCCGGCGTGCCGGGGCCGGCGTCGATCAGCACACGCTTGTTGGAGAGCCTGTCGCCGCTTTCAGACACGTCATAGGCGAGGATCTTCCGGTTCGGCACGCCGCGCGATTCGACGACGTACAGGATCTTCTCGTCCGGCGAGAACGCGAGCCCGTTCGGCCCGAGCACGCCGTCGGCGACGATACTGGCTTTGCCGGTCGCGCCGTCGATGCGGTAGACATTGGCGTCGATCTCGGACTCGGCCTTGTAGCCCTCGTAATTGCCGAGCAGGCCGAAGGTCGGGTCGGTGAACCAGATCGAGCCGTCGGATTTCACGACGAGGTCATTCGGCGAATTGAGCCGCTTGCCGTCAAAACTGTCCATCAGCACGGTGATGGAGCCGTCATATTCGGTGCGCGTCACGCGCCTGCCGCCGTGCTCGCAGGTGACCAGCCGGCCCTGGCGGTCGCGGGTGTTGCCGTTGGCGAAATTGGAGGGTTTTCGGAAGACCGAGACCGTGCCGGTTTCCTCCTCCCATTTGATGATGCGCTGGTTCGGGATGTCGCTGCACAAAAGATAGCGTCCGTCGCCGAACCAGACCGGGCCCTCGGCCCAGCGCAGGCCGGTCGCGAGCCGTTCCACGCAGGAGAGTTTCAGCCAGTATTTTTCGAAGCGGGGATCGAGGGCGTGGATGGCGGGATCGGGGTAGTAGGTCGCCGGTCGCCAGCCTCGTGAATGGCCCTGGTCGTCGGAGTTTGCATCGGACATTTGCTGTTCTCGTTGGTTTTTCCTCGCCGGTTAGTCTGCTATCACTCCCGCCGACCGACCGCAAACCTGCGGGTCTTAGGAAGAGGGACGAAATGCCACGTATATTGATGACCGGCGCCGCCGGGGGGATCGGATCAAGCCTGCGCAAGCTGTTGCCGCCGGTCTATCCCGACCTCGTGCTCAGCGATCTCAAGGCGCCGGCCGATCTTGGCAACAACGAGACATTCAAGGCGGCCGATCTGGCCGACCTCGCACAGGTCGAGGCGATCTGCGAGGGCGTCGACGGCATTTTGCACTTCGGCGGCTATTCGGTCGAAGGTTCGTGGGACCCGATTCTCCAGGCCAACATCATTGGCGGCTACAATCTGTTCGAGGCGGCGCGCAGGAAGGGCGTCAAGCGTATCATCTTTGCATCGTCGAACCATGCGGTCGGCTTCTATCCGCGGCATCACCGGATCGGGCACGACGTCACGCCGCGGCCGGACAGCCGCTACGGGGTCAGCAAGGTGTTCGGCGAGGCGCTCGGCGCGCTCTATGCCGACAAGCACGGCCTGAAGGTGACCTGCATCCGGATCGGCAATTTCGGCGAAAAGCCGCTCGATCACCGCCGCCTTGCGATGTGGCTCAAGCCGGAGGACCTGATGCAGCTCTGCCGCATCGGGCTCGATCACCCGGACATCCATTTCGAGATCCTCTATGGGGCCTCGTATAACGAGCGGTCCTGGTGGGACAATCACCGCGCTTACGATCTCGGCTATCGCCCGACCGGGCGCGGTGAGGATTTCCGCGAGCACGCCATGGCCGAGCAGGCCAAGCTCAAGCCGGATCCGGTCAGCGATTTCTACCAGGGCGGCGCGTTCTGCAGCATGGAGTACGACGGCGACAGGAGCCGGATCATCGACTGGTCGTAGTTTGTTTGATGTCATTCCGGGGCGCCGCGAAGAAGCGAACTAAGGTGCGCAATTGCGCACCTTAGAATCTCGAGATTCCGGGTTCGATGCTTCGCATCGTCCCGGAATGACGTGTAAGAGGAAACAGCAATGACCGACGGATTGCGCAAGGGACTGACGAGCTATGGCGACGCCGGATTTTCGCTGTTTCTGCGCAAGGCCTTCATCAAGGCGATGGGCTATTCCGACGACGCGCTGGACCGCCCGATCGTCGGCATCACCAACACGTTCAGCGACTACAATCCCTGCCACGGCAACGTCCCGCAGATCATCGAGGCGGTGAAGCGCGGCGTGATGCTGTCGGGCGCCATGCCCTTCGTGTTTCCGACCATCTCGATCGCCGAGAGCTTTGCGCATCCGACCTCGATGTACTTACGCAATCTGATGGCGATGGAAACCGAGGAGATGATCCGCGCCCAGCCGATGGACGCGGTCATCGTGATCGGCGGCTGCGACAAGACGCTGCCGGCACAGATCATGGCCGCGGTCTCCGCCGACCTGCCGACGGTGGTCATTCCGGTCGGACCGATGGTGGTCGGCCATCACAAGGGCGAGGTGCTCGGCGCCTGCACCGACTGCCGCAGGCTGTGGGGGAAATATCGCGCCGGCGAGATCGACGACGCCGAGATCGAGGCGGTCAACGGACGCCTTGCGCCATCGGTCGGTACCTGCATGGTGATGGGCACCGCCTCCACGATGGCCTGCATCACGGAAGCGCTGGGGCTGTCGCTCCCGATGAGCGCAACGATCCCGGCGCCGCATGCCGAGCGCTTCCGGTCGGCGGAAGCCAGTGGCCGGGTTGCCGCCGCCATGGCGAAGGCGAGGGGGCCGCGGCCCAGCGAGATCCTGACGCCATCGGCCTTCCGCAACGCGCAAGTGGTGCTGCAGGCGATCGGCGGCTCGACCAACGGGCTCATTCACCTCACTGCAATTGCAGGCCGCTCGCCGCACCCCATCGACCTCGATGCCTTCGACCGGCTCGGCCGCGAGGTGCCGGTGCTGGTCGACCTGAAACCGTCGGGCGAACATTACATGGAGCATTTCCATCATGCCGGCGGGGTCCCCAAGCTGATGGCCCAGCTCGGCGAGCTGATCGATCTCGACGTCCGCACCATCACAGGTGAAACCCTGCGCGAGATCGTCGCCAAAGCCGAGGAGGTGCCGGGCCAGGACGCGATCCGCGCCAGAGACAATCCGATCAAGGCGGAGGGCGGGCTCGCCGTGCTGCATGGCAACCTCGCGCCGCGCGGCGCTGTCATCAAGCAATCGGCGGCGACACCAAGACTGCTGCAGCATACCGGCCGCGCCGTGGTGTTCGAATCGGTCGAGGACATGACGGCGCGTGTCGACGATCCCGCGCTCGATGTGACGGCCGACGACGTGCTGGTGCTGCGCAATGCCGGGCCGAAGGGTGCCCCGGGCATGCCGGAGGCCGGCTACCTGCCGATCCCGAAGAAGCTGGCGCGCACCGGCGTCAAGGACATGGTGCGCATGTCCGACGCGCGGATGAGCGGCACCGCGTTCGGCACCATCGTGCTGCACATCACGCCGGAATCCGCAGCCGGCGGCCCGCTGGCGCTGGTCAAGAATGGCGACATGATCCGGCTCGACGTCGCCGCCCGGCGGATCGAGCTTCTGGTCGACGAGGCCGAGCTCGGCAAGCGTCGCGCGGCACTGCAGCCGCAAGGCAAGCCGGAATGGGCCGGCCGCGGCTACGCGCACCTGTTCAACGCGACCATTTTGCAGGCCGATGAAGGCTGCGACTTCGATTTTCTGCGGCGGGAGGGCAAGGGGTAGGCGGCCATTCCCGTCATTGCGAGCGAAGCGAAGCAATCCAGAATCCCGCCCCGGGAGGCGGTCTGGATTGCTTCGGAGCTACGCTCCTCGCAATGACGGCGGAGGCCATCGGCCTCCATCTCGCACCTGCGTTCTCGCCCTCTGATTGACATCCCGGCGATGCCGATGGGATGATCAAAGAAAAGGCAATCACAGGGGAGGACGATGCTGAGCTTGAACAGGGTTTTCGCTGCGGCCCTCGCCGCATTCGCCATCCTCGCCGCCACGGCCGCCGGCGCCCAGGAGGTGAAGCATTATCGCTTCGCCTATGACCAGCCCAAGACGACGGGCTACGGCGTGCTCGGCGACATCTTTGCCGACAAGCTGAAGGAGCTTTCCAAGGGCACGATGCTGATCGACCAGTATCCCGGCGCCCAGCTCGGGCAGGAGCCGCAGGTGCTGCAGCTCGTGAAGGCCGGCGACGTCGAGTTCTGCATCTCCTCCTCGGCCAATGCCGCAACGCTGTCGCCGCAGGCCGGCGTGATGTCGCTACACTTCCTGTTCCGCAACGAGGCGCATCTGGTCAAGGCGATCGCCGACCCGGAAGTCTCGAAGGCGGTGAAAGCCATGATCGCGGAGACCGTGCAGGGCGCCCGGGTCATCGGGCTTGCGACGCTCGGCCTCCGCAGCATGTATTCCAAGCGCGAGATCAAGAACATTGCGGATGTGAAGGGGCTCAAGGTCCGCGTGCAGGCAACGCCGACCGAGGACACCACTTTCCCGGCCTATGGCGCGCAGATCGTGCACATGCCGTTCGGCAGCGTCTACACTTCATTGCAGACCGGCGTGGTCGACGTCGCCGAGAACGGCGTCAACGTCTATCTCGCCAACAAGCATTATGAGGTGGCGCCTGTGCTGTCGATGACCGAGCACGAGGCCAACAACTCGCTGGTCTGGATCTCCGACAAGCTCTGGAACAGCCTGACGCCGGAACAGCAGGGCTGGGTGCAGGCGGCGGCCGACGAGGTCAACAGCAAGCAGCCGGCGAAAGCCATGGAGCTCGAGCACCAGTCGCAGGACAAGCTGAGATCGATCGGCGTGAAGGTCGTCACCGATGTCGACAAGTCCGGCTTCGTCGCGGTGGCCGATCCCCTGCTCGACAAGCTCGCGCACGACCTCGGCCCGCATGCGGAAAAGATCAAGAACCTTATCCGCGCGATCAATTAGCGCCGGGACGACAGTGGAGTGTTTGTCACAAATCCCCCGTCCCACGCTCAATTGACAAGCCGCTGACCGCGATGGGATGATGAAACCAAAAGGGGAGGGACTCCATGAGAGGCCTGAGGACTTTTCTTGGCGTGGCCATTGCCGCGTCGCTGGCGGTGGCTGCCGCGAGTGCCAGCGCCCAGGACGCAAAACATTATCGCTTCGCGCACGACCAGCAGCTCAACTCCGGCTACAGCGTCGCCTACGATATCTTCTCGGCCAGGCTGAAGGAGCTCAGTAAGGGCACCATGCTGGTCGATCAATATCCCGGCGCCCAGCTCGGGCAGGAGCCGCAGATCCTGCAGCTGGTGAAGTCCGGCGACATCGACTTTGCGGTGGTCTCCTCCGCCAACACCTCGACGATCTCGCCGCAGGCCGGCGTGATGTCGCTGCACTTTTTGTTTCGCAATGAGGATCACATCGTCAAGGCGTTGGCCGATGAGAAGGTCTTTGCCGCGATCCACGACATGATCGACGACACCGCACCGGGCATCCACGCGATCGGGCTGGCCACCCAGGGCTTTCGCTACATGTACGGCAAGAAGGAGGTCCACAAGGTCGACGACATCAAGGGCTACAAGGTGCGGGTGCAGGCGACCGCGACCGAGGACACGATGTTTCCGGCCTATGGCGCGCAGACCGTGCACATGCCGTTCGGCAGCGTCTACACCTCGCTGCAGACCGGGGTGGTCGATTTTGCCGAGAACGGGATGAACGTCTATCTCATCAACCGGCATTATGAGGTCGCGCCGATCCTGTCGAAGACCGAGCACGAGGCCAACAACGCGATCGTCTGGATCAGCGACAAATTGTGGCAGAGCCTGTCGGCCGAGCAGAAGCAGTGGGTCACGGCCGCCGCGCGCGAGGTCAGCCTGCAGGAGCCCAAACGCGGCTTCGATCTCGAGCATGCGGCCGCCGGCAAGCTCGAGAAGATGGGGGTGAAGATCGTGCCCGACGTCGACAAGCCCGGCTTCCAGGCCATCGCCGATCCCTATCTCGACAAGCTGGCCCATGATCTCGGACCGCACGCGGAGAAGATCAAGACCCTGATCCGCGCGATCAACTAGACCAGTACGAAGCTCGTCATGCCCGGCCTTGTGCCGGGCATCCACGTCTTCCCTCAAGGCTGGATTTTAGACGTGGATGGCCGGGACATCTGTGCGAAGACGCGCTTCGCGCTTTTGCCCGGCCATGGCGGAGAGCGATGTGGTGACGGAGCTCCTGGAAGATGGCCATTGCCGACAAACTCGTCCTGCAGCGGCAGCGCCATCTGAAATGGCGCGCGCTCGACCGGCTCGAACTCGTGCTGATGATGCTGTGTGGCGCGCTGTGCTTCGGCTTCTCGCTGTCGGTGACCGCCGACATCGTCACCCGCACCATCGGTCATCCCTGGCTGTGGCTGCAGGAGGTCACTTCCACGCTGTTCATTTACGCGATCTTCATCGGGGCCGCGGTCGCGACGCGGCGCAACGATCACCTCTATCTGACCGCGATTGCGGAAGCGATGCAGGGCTCCGCGCGGATGATCGTGGAAATCGCGATCCGCATCGTCGTGCTTGGCGTGGCCTTCTGCCTGATCTGGTACGGCTATCAGAACTTTCTCAGGGGATTTGGCAGCTTTCGGCTGCCGTCGGGTACGCCGATCGCCTCGCTGTACGCGATCATCCCGTTCTCCGGAATCCTGATCGCGCTGTTTACGGTCGAGCAGCTGGTCAACGGCCTGCGCAACGGCTTTGACCATCCGGAGCCGCGTGACGACGACGCGCCGCTTCCGCCGCTCGACACGGCCATCGCGCCGGAGGTGCGGCCGTGAGCGCACCCGTCGTTCTTGCGCTGATGTCGTTCTGCTTCCTGTTCTTCGGCTATCTCGGCGTGCCCGTGCCGTTCTCGCTGCTGGCCGGCGTCTTCGTCGGCGCCACGCTCGCGGATGTCTCGCTCGCGGCGATCGTCCAGAAGATCTTTGACGGCGTCGATTCCGAGGCGCTGCTGGCGATCCCGTTCTTCCTGCTCGTCGGTGAGCTCATGAGCTCGGCCAATGTGGTGGTGCGGATCGCCAACCTCTCGGTTTCGCTGGTCGGCCATATCAGGGGCGGGCTGTCGCAGGTCGTCGTCGTCTTCAGCATGTTTTTTTCGGAGATGTCGGGCTCGACCACGGCCGATGTCGCCGTGATGAGCCGCGCGCTCGGCGGGCCGATGCGGCGGGAAGGCTACAAGCCGGCCTTCATCGCCGCGATCATCGCCTCCGCCTCGACCATCGCCGCCCTGGTGCCGCCGAGCATCACCGCCGTGGTCTATGGCGCGGTCGGCAACGTCTCGATCGCGGGGCTGTTCATGGCCGGCGTGGTGCCGGGCTTCATGATCGGTTTCGGGCTGATGATCTATTGCTATTTCTTCGGTCCCTCCGGCCTGCGCAAGCCGCGCGCGCCGCTGCGTCAGGTCGCGCTGGCGACTGCCGACGCGGCGCTGCCGCTGATGATCCCGGTGATCCTGCTCGGCGGCATTCTGACCGGCTGGTTCACGCCGACGGAGGCCGGCGTCGTCGCGGTCGCCTGGATCATCATCGTCGTGATTCCCGCGCTCAATCGCGGGCATCTGAAGAAGATCCCCTACGATTTCTGTCTGGCCGGCCTGATCTTCTCTCTGCCGCTCATCACCATCGGGGCCGCGAACGCCTTCGGCTGGATGCTCGCCTACCTCCGCGGCGCGATCTATATCGCCGATTTCATCACCGGCATTGCCGGTAACGACCCGCGGCTGATCATGCTCTTGATGGTGCTGCTGTTCACCGTGGTCGGCGATTTCATCGAGCCGGTGCCGACCATCATCATCTTCATGCCGCTGGTGAACGCGCTGACGCAAGCCGGCGACATCAACGGCGTCCATATGGGCGTCGTGCTGATCGCGACGCTGGCTTTTGGGTTGATCACGCCGCCCTACGGGCTCGTGCTGCTGATGGCCTCGAAATTCGTCGGCATCAGTTTTGCCAGCGCATTGCGCGCGGCATTGCCGATCTACGTCGTGTTCTTCTTCACCATCACTTTCACGATCTTCTTCCCGAGCGTCGTGCTGTGGCTGCCCAAGCACGTGATTCCGGAATCGGTCGGCTGCTTCAAATCGCCGGCAGGCACGGGCTATATCTGCCCGAACTGAACCTGTGCTCTCGAGTCGTCAGATCTCCTCGACGATCCATCCCTTCTCCGTCGGCGCGTAGCGCACGGGGATGCCATGGCGGTTATGGAACCATTTGCCGCTCAGGGCCTCAAACATCGCCTGCATCAGCCCGTCATGGCTGACGAACAGGATGCTGGCTTGCGGATGCGCGGCGAGCCAGCTGGCGACGCAGCGCAGGCCGCGCCTGGCGAGCGCCGGCCAGGGTTCGGTCTCCGGCGGCAGAATGGTGATCAGGTCCTGCACTGTCGTCAGATTGTGAGTTTTCATGGTTTCCGTGATCACCTGGCCTTCCAGGTAGCCGAAGTCAGGCTCGGCGAGGCCATCGTCGATGGCGACCGGAATGGCGGAGGACGCTGCCACGATCTCGGCGGTCTTCGCCGCGCGGATCCGGGGGCTGGTGACGATCCGGTCGATGCGATGCTTTTGCAGCCGCCGCGCCGCTACAAAAGCCTGGGCAATGCCTTCGTCGCACATCGGATTATCGGTTCGGCCCTGGAAGCGACCCTCGCGGTTCCAGTCGGTCGTGCCATGACGCAGGCAGAAGAAGGCGCGCAATGGTACGCCGCCGACGCTCACGTGCCTGCCTTGCTCTTGAATGTCATCGCCGCCGGGCGCCGGCCGAACGCTCTAATAGACCTCATCGACGACCCATCCGGCCTCCGTCGGCGCGAAGCGAAACGGCGTTCCATAGCGGTTATGAAACCACTTGCCGCACAGCGCCGTCGACAGCGCCTGCATCACGACGAAATGGCAAACGAACAAAACCGTGGCTTGCGGACGCGCGTCGAGCCAGCTGCCGACGCAGCGCAGCGCGCGTTCGGTGAGATGCGGCCACGGCTCGCTGTCCGGCGGCATGATGGAGCTGAGGTCCTCGGCCGTCTTGAGATTGTGCGCGCGCATCGCGTCGGCGATCACCTGCCCCTCCAGGCTGCCGTAATCGAACTCGACGAGGTCGTGATCGATGGCGACGGGCGTCGCCGAAGCCGCCGCAATGATCTCGGCGGTCTTGAGCGCACGCTGCAGCGGGCTGCTGACGATCTGGTCGAAGCGAAGCCTCTGCAGCCGCCGCGCGACCGAGAAAGCCTGGGCGAGGCCCTCGTCGTTGATGGGATTATCCGTCCGGCCCTGGAAGCGGCCTTCGCGATTCCAATCCGTGGCGCCATGACGCAGACAGAAGAAAATCCGTGACGGCGCGCTCCCGAGGTTCACGACTTCCTCTCGTTGGTAAACATTCACTGCAATGCGGACTCTTCGTTTATGTGCTTGATGATGGCGTCGCGTCCGGCAATCGGACCCCTGGCGTGACGAGTGTAAAATGAATGAGCACTTTGGTAGCAGTTTGGTCGCGATGAGGCTGATAGCGTACTTGCGCAAGCCGATGGCGAGTCAGAGTGTGGCGGCATTCGAAACGGAGACAAAGATGTTTGTCGTAGTCGGCCATTGCAGCGATGGCCGCGCTGCGCGGTAACACTGGCTGGCATGCGGTAAGACGGTGTTGCGCTCGGATCGATCGGATGCCTGGGGCTGCATTCCAACACCATCGCTGACACCGCTCACCTCGGTCACGACAACGGCCTCACATTCGACAGAGCAAAGCAGACCGTCTCAGTCGCGACGCAGCAATCGGCGAAAATGGGGCGAGCCGGAGGCCGGCGCGCTCGCTTCCCGTCGCCGCGGGTTCAATTGTCGAAGACTGGATCAGTAGATCTCGTCCACGACCCAGCCCGCCTCTGTCGGAGCAAAACGGTATGGTGTTCCATAGCGGTTGGTGAACCACCTGCCGCACAATTTCGTCGATAATGCCTGCATCATGAGGTCATGGGAGACGAACAGTACGGTGCCTTGCGCGCCGGCGGCCACCCACCTGCAAACACATCCCAGCACGCGGTCGGCGGCCGAGGTCCATGACTCGCTGTCCGGCAGGATGGAGACGAAGTCCTGCACGCTCTTGAGCCCGTGGGTCCGCATCGTGTCGGTGATCACCTGGCCCTCGAGGTTGCCGTAGTCGAACGCGATCAGATCCTTGTCGACGGTGACCGGCGTCGCCGACGGTGCAGCGATGATCTCCGCGGTCTTCACCGCGCGAACCAGCGGGCTGGTCACGATCTGGTCGATTTGAAACCGGCGGAGCCGTCGCGCGATCGCAAAGGCCTGAGCGATACCCTCGTCATTGATGGGATTGTCGGTGCGGCCCTGGATGCGGCCATCGCGGTTCCAGTCCGTGGCGCCGTGACGGGCAAACAGGAATGCGCGCGATGGTGTCGCCGTGGCGTTCACGTCTTCGCCTTGCTGGTGAACTTTTTCACGGCCGCGCGAAACTCGTCGGTTTGCATGCAGTCGATGATGGCGTCGCGTTCCGCGTCGAGCTGCTGTTCGATCGGCGTGACCGGCGCGCGGTGGATCAGCGCCTTGGTCGCCGCCAGGCCCGCCGGCGCCTGTTGCGCCAGGCGGAGCGCGAGCTCGCGCGTCGCGGTCTTCAGCTCCGCCGCCGGGACGAGTTTTGCGACCAGTCCCCAGTCATAGGCCTGTTGCGCGGTAAAACTGTCTTCGGCGAGATAGATCTGGAGCGCGCGCCGCACGCCGACGGCTGCCGCGACGCCGACCGTGCCGCCGCCGTCGGGCGAGACGCCAAGCTTCGCATAGGCCGGTGTGAAACGGACATCGTCGGCGGCGATGCAGAGATCGGCGACGAAGGCAAGCGACAGGCCGGCTCCTGCGGCCTGGCCGTGCACGCTCGACAGCACGATTTTCGGCATCCGCCGCAATGTCGCGATGAAGGCATGATAGTGCTTCAGCAGTTCGCCGACGACGGGCGCGATGGTGTCGGCGGCCGTGGCCGCGCCGATCGTCTGCAGATCGCCGCCGGCGCAGAAGGCGCGGCCCTCGCCTTCGATCACCAGCACCTTGATCTCGTCGGCCGCCTCGACCTCGGCGCCGAGCTGTTCGAGCTGTTTGGCAATCGCCAGATTGATGGAGTTGAAGGCCGTGGGGCGATTGAGCGTGATCGTGGCAATCGCACCGTCGATCCCAAGCAGCGCCGGATCATCGGGATGCGAGTGGCGAGGTGTCGGCGTCGACATTGGGAATCCCGGCAAAAAGGAGTCCTGCAAATGAATCGAAGGTAACAGGTGACATCTTCTGGCAACTTTGCAAGATGCCGGGGCCCCGATCTTTATGGCTATGGCGCCCCTTGCGTCGGCGCGATTGATGGGGCCAGAATGGCAGCTCGATCGTTCAGGACGCGGCCACGAGCGCCGCGCTGTCCGGTCGCAAGCCGAAATCAGCGGAGAAAAGACGACATGGGTCATCCCTGTGCGCCGGCAGCCGGGCTGTCATGATGCAAGGACCGGTTGTGATCGTAGGCGCGGGACACGCGGGCTTTCAGGTCGCTGCTTCGCTGCGTCAGCTCGGTTTTTCGGAGCCCGTCCAACTGATCAACGATGAGGGCCATCTGCCTTACCAGCGGCCGCCGCTGTCAAAAGCCTATCTGAAGGGAACCGGCGGTCCGGAAACGCTGATGTTCCGTCCGGAAAAGTTCTACCATGACCAGACAATCGAGCTGATTCCGGGCCGGGCCACCGCGATCGACCGCGCCGCGCGCAAATTGCAGCTGGCCTCCGGGGATCGGCTCGCCTATGGCCATCTGGTGCTGGCGACCGGTGCCAGGAACCGGCTGATCGACATTCCCAATGCCAATCTGCCCGACGTGCGGTATCTGCGTATCCTCGACGACAGCGAGGATTTGCGCAGCCGCCTCGCCTCGAAGAAGCGTGTCGTGGTGATCGGGGCGGGCTTCATCGGGCTCGAATTTGCCGCGACCGCACGGATCAAGGGGCTCGAGGTCGATGTGCTCGAACTGGCGAGCCGGGTGATGGCGCGCGCGGTCACCGCGGAGGTGTCAGAGTATTTTCAGGCGCGCCATGCGGCGGCTGGTATCCGCATCCACCTCGGCGTGCAGGCGACGGCCATCGAAGCCGAGGGCGATCAGGTGACCGGCGTCAGCCTGAGCGACGGTCGGCACATTCCCGCCGATCTGGTCGTGGTCGGCGTCGGCGTGCTGCCCAATGTCGAGCTCGCGGCTAATGCCGGACTGCCGGTCGCCTCCGGGATCATCGTCAATGAGCATCTCCTGACTTCCGATCCGCATATTTCGGCGGTCGGCGACTGTGCATTGTTTGCGAGCCCGCGCTTCGGCGGCTCGCTGCGGCTGGAGGCGGTGCAGAATGCGACCGACCACGCGCGCTGCGTGGCGGCGCGGCTGACCGGCGACGACAAGCCCTATGACGGCCATCCCTGGTTCTGGAGCGACCAGGGCGACGACAAGCTGCAGATCGCAGGCCTCACCACTGGTTATGACCGCGTGGTGCTGCGCGGCGATCCCTCGCAAAAGGCCTTTTCCGCGTTCTGCTATCGCGGCGAGCATCTCGTCGGCATCGAATCGGTCAACCGGGCCGGCGAGCACATGTTCGGCCGCAGGCTGTTTGCCGCGGGTGGTTCGATCACGCCGGAGCAGGCGGCGGACCAGAACTTCGATCTGAAGAAGGCGCTGGCGTAAGCCGCGGTGGGTGGATGAATCGGTTCGCCCCGGGGACTCGGGTCACCTCTCCCAGCAAGAACGGTGAGAGGGAGCGCACTTTCGATGCGGCTCCTGTTTGCGCTTAGATCTATCAAAGAAGCGCAGTAACCTCCGCTCTGGTCGGCATCGAGGGGGATGCGCCCATCCGCTGTACGCAGATCGAGGCGGCGAGGTTGGCAAAGCCGAGTGCTTCAGAAAGCAGCGTGCCTTGCGCGAGCTGCGCGGCCAGCGCACCGACAAAGCAGTCGCCAGCGCCTGTGGTGTCGACGGCCTTGACCTCCCGACCCGGCACAAGCACGGGCGCGCCGTCAACCAGGGCCAAGGCGCCGCGCTTGCCGAGCGTCACGCAAACCGTCTGACCTGGACGCGTCAGCAGCGCTTTAGCCGCCTCGGCAAAGCGCTCGGGCTCGTCGGACTCGTGCAAGTCCGCCTTCGCCAGCAGGCCGAGCTCGGTCTCGTTGAGCACGAGAATGTCGACCATCTCAAGAAGCGTGCGGTCGATCGCTCGCATCGGCGCCGGATTCAGGATCGTGCGCGCACCGGCAGTACGGGCTTTCGCGAAGAAGGCGGCAATCGCCGGCATCGGAATCTCGAACTGGCTGACCGCGACGTCGCCCCGGCTCAGCGCGGGCCCCGTAACATCGTCGGCACTGACCAGCCCGTTGGCGCCGGGAATGACGACAATGGTGTTGTCGGCATCGGCCAGCGTGATGATCGCCGTGCCGCTATGCGCATCGGCAGTCTCCGTGACCGAGCTGAGGTCCACGCCCTGGGCCGTCAGGAAGCTCTTCAGCTCGGCGCCGAAAGCATCGCTGCCGAGCCTTCCAATCAGCAGCGTCGGTGCGCTAAGTTTTGCCGCCGCGACGGCCTGGTTGGCGCCCTTGCCGCCGGGGAAATACTTGACCGATGTGCCGGCGACGGTCTCGCCGACACGCGGATGGCGCTCGGCGAGCGCCACCACATCCATGTTGATGCTCCCGGCAACGACGACGCGCCCCATGAACGGCTTCCCGGCTGACTAAACCCGCACTTCGAATTCCTGCCTCACCGATTCGATGTCGGCAAGGGTCGGCAATCCGGCCTCGTTGCCGAGGCGCTGGATCTTGTAGGTCGAGGCCGCGCGCGCGAAGTCAAAGTGCTCGCGCCAGCCGTTGGCGGGATTGGCGAGATAGGAATAGATGTAGGCGCCGTGGAAGACGTCGCCGGCGCCATTGGTGTCGATCACGCGCTCGCGCGGGATCGGCAGCGCGGGAAGCGACTGGACAGTGCCGGTCTCGTCGTACCAGTACAGGCCCTTTTCGCCCATGGTGATGCCGCCGACCCGGCAGCCACGGCTTTTCAGATAGTCGAGCATTTTTGTTGGCGTCAGATCCATCTGCTCGCAGAGCCGCTCGGCGACGATGGCGACGTCGATGTATTCCAGCAGCTCGTGGGTGTTGCTGCGCAGGCCGCCGCCGTCGAGCGAGGTGAGGATGCCCGCCTCGCGGCACAACTTTGCATAATGCATCGCTGCATCCGGCTGGTGGCCGTCGATATGCAGCGCGCGGCAGCTGCCGAGATTGAGCAGCGGGAAGGGATGAATGTGCTTGTCGTCGCGGCAGCGCACGATGGCACGCTTGCCGTCCTTCGGCATGATGAAGGACAGCGAGGACGCGTTGACCTTCCGCGGATGGATGGAGATGCCGTATTTGGCGCTCATGTCCATGAACATCCGGCCGAGCCAGTCATTGGCCATGGTCGCGATCAGGTCGGGCACGATGCCGAGCTTGGCGCAGCAAAATGCGGCGGTGACCGCGTTGCCGCCGAACGACACCGCATAGGCTTCGGCCACGTGTTTCTCGTCACCGGTCGGCAGATGGTCGGTGATGAAGGTGACGTCGATATAGGTCTGTCCGATAAAAAGAGCCTGCATAGATTGTCCGTCATGGATCGTTGGGGTGGTCCCGGCCGGCAACGCACCATAGCGCGGTTCGCCCGTATATGACGCGCTGAAATTATTCGCAAATCCGGGAAGGTCCCCGCTTGAGATCGGCTCGGGGCCGGACTACCACCGAAACGAGAGATACGCCCCGGAACGACCACATCGCCGGGCCAGAGGGGCGGTTCCGGGTGCAGGGGAGCGATCGATGACCGTTGCTGCCGGTCTGGATTTTGACGCTGCCGCGAGGCCGTTTAGCGTGCAGGCACGCGATTTTGCAAGTCCCATCGCATGCGGATCGTGCCCATGATCACCGGTCTCGATCACATCGTCGTCCTGCTCGAGGACATCAAGGCGGGCGCTGCCGCCTATGAGCGGCTGCTCGGCCGGGCGCCGTCCTGGCAGAATTCGGGCGAGGGCGCCGACCGCGTGCTGTTCACGCTCGAGAACATGACGCTGGAACTGATGGCGCCCACCGGGTTCAGCGTGGCCGCCGATCGCATCCGCAACGTCATCAAGATCTGGGGCGAGGGGCTCGCCAGCATCTGCTTTGCGACCTCCGACGTCGCCAAAATGCATCGCAGGCTGGAGCGGGTCGCGCTGAAGCCGGATCCGATCGTCGAGGTCGAGAGCCAGGATTCCGTCTCCGGCGCCGTCCTGCACTGGAAGCGGACGCGCGCGGCCACCGAGCTGACGCGGGGGGTGCGGATGTTCTTTCTCGAACTGGACAGCGCGCGGCCGCGCTCGGCGGTGACCGCGGCCGCGCCGGTGCTGGGGCTCGATCATGTCGTGGTGTCGACCGAAGATCCCGAGCAGGCTGCCGCGCTTTACGGCGCACGGCTCGGCCTCGACATGGCGCTCGACCGCTCGCACCAGGACTGGGGCCGGTTGATGTTTTTTCGCTGCGGCGACCTCATTGTCGAGATCGTGCACCGGCCGGTCGCGGGCGCCGACCGCCGGCACGACAAACTATGGGGGCTGAGCTGGCGGGTCGCCGACATCGAGGCGACGCGCGCGCGGCTCGTGGCGGCCGGGCTCGATGTCTCCGAGATCCGTGCGGGACGCAAGCCGGGCACGCGCGTGGCGAGCCTGCGCGACGGCACCTGCGGCATTCACTCGCTGCTGCTGGAACGGACCCCACCGCAGCCGGACTGAAGCTGACGACCGACGTCGCGTTTCTCAACTTGGCGCGCGCGTGCTACATCGAACGCTCTCGCGATCTCCGGACGAGCACCTTGGCCAAGGCAGTATCGAACAAGCCGAAGCGGAATCAGAAATGGCAGCGCGATCCCGAGGGGATGCGGCTGCGCATCCTGGAGGCGGCCAAGCAGGAATTCGCCACCCATGGGCTGGCCGGCGCGCGCGTCGACCGCATCGCGGCCAAGGCCGGCGCCAACAAGCGCATGCTGTACTACCACGTCGGCAACAAGGACGATCTCTATCTGACGGTGCTGGAAGCCGCCTATGAGAAGATCAGGGCGGAAGAGCGCGGCCTCGACCTCGAACATCTCGATCCGCCCAAGGCGATCGAGCGGCTGATCGATTTCACCTGGAACTATTTTCTGCGCAATCCGGAATTTCTGGCGCTGCTGCACACCGAAAATCTGGCGCGCGCGCGCCATCTGAAACGGTCGACCAAGGTGAAATCGCTGCACTCGCCGTTCGTCGAACTGATCGCCGCCGTGGTCAGGCGCGGCGTCGCGAGCGGCGACTTCCAGGTCGCGGTCGATCCCGTCCAGCTCTACATCTCGATCGCCGCGCTCAGCTTTTTCTATCTGTCGAACAGCGCCACCCTGGGCGTGATCTTCGGCCGCGACCTGCTCGCGAAGAAGGCCAAGGACGAGCGCCTCGACCACATGGTCCGCCTCGTGCTCGCAGCGCTGACGGGCAAGTCTTTTGCGGTGTTCGACCGGGAGCCCGCGCTGGAACCGCGTGCAACCGCGACGCACATTGCCTGAAGGCAAGCTCCGGCGTTGCAACGCTAAGGGCGTTCGCCAGACCACCTTGGTCATGCAATTTTGCCGCACGAAACCTGCTGGACAGTATTTATCCAACGGGTTAATTTCCTCGCCGGAACGATAAGACCATCAGGGAGTGCGACGTGGCCAAGGCGAGGGGCCAGAATGCCGTGACGAAGGCGCTGAATGCCGCGTGGGTCAGGCCGTTTCTGCTCCTGATCGTCATCGTGGTCGCCTGGGATCTTACGATCCGGCTGTTCCGCATTCCGGCCTACCAGATTCCGGCGCCCGGCGATGTCGTGGCCGTGCTGCTCTCCGACTGGCCGGAACTGTTGCGGCAGGCCGTGCCCACGACCTATGCGACGGTCTGGGGGTTTTTGCTGTCGGCGCTGTTCGGCATTCCCACCGCGATGCTGATCGCGGGGTCGAAAACGGTCGAGAGTTATGTCTATCCGTTGCTGGTGTTCTCGCAGTCGGTGCCAAAAATCGCGATTGCGCCGCTGTTCGTGGTCTGGTTCGGTTTTGGCATCCTTCCAAAAGTCATCTCGGCCTTCCTGCTCGGATTTTTCCCTGTGGTGGTCTCCGCCGTGCAGGGTTTCAAGTCGGTCGATCCGGACATGGTCGATCTGGCGCGCGCCATGCAGGGCAGCCGCTTCCAGGTGTTTTGTGCCGTCAACCTGCCGCATGCGCTGCCGGCGATCTTTTCCGGGCTGAAGGTGTCGGTGACGCTCGCGGTGGTCGGCGCCGTGGTCGGCGAATTCGTCGGCGCCAATTCCGGCATCGGCTACGTGATGCAGCGCTCGATCGGCACGTTCGACCTGCCGACCATGTTCGCCGCGCTGGTCATCCTGGCGCTGCTCGGCGTCATTCTGTTCTGGATCGTCGACCGCATCGAGCGGCTCGTGCTGCCCTGGCATGTCAGCCAGCGCGAGGAGATCATCTTTGCCTCGTGACGACAACAACAGCAGAACAAACGGGAGGACGATGATGATGCGATGGATGAGCGCGGCACTCGCCGTGCTGGCTTTGGCCGCACTCAGTATCTCGCCGGCAGCGGCCGCGGACAAGGTCGTGCTGATGCTGAACTGGTACGTCTATGGCGAGCACGCACCGTTCTATTACGGCAAGGCCAAGGGCATCTTTGCGGCCGAGAACATCGATCTCGAAATCCAGGAAGGCCGTGGCTCCGCGGCGACCACGCAGGCCGTCGCCGCAAAAACCGCCGATTTCGGCTATGTCGACGTACCGACCATGATGCGTGCGGCGATCAAAGGCGCACCCGTGATCGCGACCGGCGTGCTGCTGCAGACCAGCCCGATGTCGGTGATGGGCTTTGTCGACAAGAACATCAGGAAGCCCGAGGACCTCAAGGGCAAGACGGTGGCGATCACGCCGGCCGACTCCATGACCCAGATCTGGCCGCTGTTTTTGAAGAAGACGGGCCTCAAGGAAAGCGATTTCCAGACGGTCGCCGGTGACGGTCAGACCAAGCTGAACGCGGTCATCAACGGCCAGGCCGACGTCCTGCTCGGCTATGTCATGGACCAGTCGATGAAGATCAAGGACGCCACGGGCAAGGACGTCTATCCGATCAAGTTCGCCGACTATGGCATCAACATGGTGTCCTCGGGCATCATCGCCAACACCGACTACGTCAAGGCCAATGCCGATCTGGTGCGCCGCTTCATGGCCGCGGCCACCAGGGCGGTCGAAGCCGCCGAGAAGGATCCGAAGGCGGCGGCGCAGGCGATCCTCGACGCCAACCCGAAGGGCGGCAAGATCGACACGCTGACGCAAGGCTTTGAACTGACGATCCCGCTCTATCGCACACCGGAAACCAGGGGCAAGCGGCCGTTCCAGGTCACCGACCAGAACATGACCGATACGGTCAACCTGATGGTCGAATATGGCGGGCTCGACGCAAAGGCCAAGGAAAATACGAAAGCGTTTTATACCAGCGACTATCTGCCCAAGGGCGACTCGTGACGGGATACGCCTGAAAATGCCGCCGGCCACGCGACCAGACCGGATCGATCAGCGCGGGGCGCATCTGCGCCTCGTCAGCGATCGTGCCGGCACCGACATGCCGGGGATCAGACTCACCGGCGTGTCGAAAACCTACCGCACGCGCGACGGCGACGTACCGTCGCTGCGTCCGCTGGACTTCCAGATCAATGACGGCGAGTTCTTCGTCGTGGTCGGACCCTCCGGCTGCGGAAAATCCACGCTGCTGAAAATGATTTCAGGGCTGCTGCCGCCCTCGACCGGCGAGATCCGGGTCGACGGGCAGATGGTGACCAGGCCGCACGGCAATGTCGGCATCGTATTCCAGAACGCGATGCTGCTGCCCTGGCGGAGTATCCTCGGCAATGTGATGCTGCCGATCGACATGAAACGGCTGCCGCGCGCCAACTATCTGCCTCGGGCGATGGAGCTGTTGAAGCTGGTCGGGCTCGCCGGTTTTGAGAAGAAGCTGCCCTGGCAGCTCTCCGGCGGCATGCAGCAGCGCGCCTCGATCTGCCGCGCGCTGGTGCACGACCCCCGGATCATGCTGATGGACGAGCCGTTCGGCGCGCTCGATGCCATGACGCGCGAGCGCATGAATGTCGAGCTGATGCGGATCCAGCGCGAGACCGGCAAGACGGTGCTGCTGATCACGCATTCGATACCGGAAGCCGTGTTTCTCGCCGATCGCGTGCTGGTGATGACCGAGCGGCCCGGCGCGATCGCCGCGATCTACGACGTACCGCTGCCGCGCCCGCGCGCGCTCGATGCGATGGCCGATCCGGTCTTCACCGACCTGGTGCAGCGCATCCGCAGGCATTTTATGACCCAAAGCACGCTGGATTGAGCGATGCCACCTCGCCTTGCCGTGCGCGACATTTCTCTTTTCGAACGGCCGGTCACGTTTGCCCGGCCGTTCCGCTTCGGCGCGGTCGTGATGGAGGCGGCGACGCAGGCTTTTGTGCGGGTGGAGATTGACGTTGAAGGCAAGGGCAGGGTGGTTGGCGCGACCGCTGAACTGCTCGCGCCAAAATGGTTCGACAAGCGGCCAAAACTTTCCGCCGACGAGACCGTCGCCGAGCTGAAGCGCTCGCTTCAGATCGCGCGCGCGCTGTATCTGCAGGCGCGCGACAACACCGCGTTTGGTCTGCATTCCCAGGTCATCGGCGCGCAGGTCGAAGCATGCGCGAACGAAGACATCCCGCCGCTCGCGGCGGCATTCGGTCCGGCCGAGATCGACAAGGCGATTTTGGACGCACTGCTCCGCGCCGCAGAAATCAACTTTTTCGACGGCATGATGCAAAACATCGCCGGCATCGACGCGCGGCTGTCACCCGATCTCACCAACGATGATGTCACGCAGTTTCTCGCCATCCGGCAGCGGCGCGAGCGTGTCGCGGTACGGCATACCGTCGGCCTCACCGACGGGATCGAGGGGGAGGGTGGCCTCCGCGATCCCTCCGCAACGGCAGGCGCCCGCTCTTTCAAGCTCAAGCTCGGCGGCGATCCCGATGCCGATTCCGCGCGACTCGCGCGCATCGGCCGGGAACTGGCCGCATTGCCTTATGATTACGGCGTCACGCTCGACGCCAACGAGCAATACGCCGATCTCGCGTCGCTCGACGTGCTGGTCGATCGCCTCGATCGCGATTCGGCGCTGCGCCCGATTGCGGAAAAGCTGCTCTATATCGAGCAGCCGCTGCCGCGCGAGATCGTCAGGCGCGCGCCGCTGGGGTCGCTAGCCCGGTGCGACATCATCATCGACGAGGCCGACGATTCCTATGACTCTTTCCCGTTGGCCCGCGCGCTTGGCTATCGCGGCGTGTCCTCGAAAGCCTGCAAGGGGTTCTACAAGTCAATCGTCAACGCGACCCGCGCCGCGAAGTGGAGCACGCACGGCGGCCGCTATTTCGTGACGGCTGAGGATCTGACCTGCCAGGCCGGGCTGGCCGTGCAGCAGGATCTGGCGCTGGGTGCGCTGCTCGGCATCGGCCATGCCGAGCGCAACGGCCATCATTATGTCGACGGCTTTGCCGATGCGCCGCCACCGGAAGCGCGTGCGTTTCTCGCGGCGCATGGCGACCTCTATCGCGATGACGCCGGCACGGTCCGGCTTGCAATCCACGACGGCGACCTCCTCACCGCGTCGCTGACGGGGCCGGGCTTTGCCACGTCGGTTCACCCTGACTGGTCCAGCCTTTCGCCGCTCGCGCAACTCGCGCCAAAAATCCTCTGGGAGCAATCGACATGACGACGAAGCGCCTCGGCCTGATCATGAACGGGGTCACCGGTCGGATGGGGCTGAACCAGCATCTGATCCGCTCGATCGTCGCGATCCGCGACCAGGGCGGTGTCGCCCTCGCGAACGGCGACCGCGTGATGCCCGATCCGGTCCTGGTCGGGCGCGATGCGGCAAAGGTCGAGGCGCTGGCGCGGCGCTTCGCCATCACGCGCTGGACCACCGATCTCGACAAGGCCCTCGCGGACAAGGACGACAGTGTGTTCTTCGACGCCGCGACCACGCAGGCGCGTCCGCAGCTTTTGACGAAAGCGATCAATGCCGGCAAGCATGTCTATTGCGAGAAGCCGATCGCGACCAGTTTTGACGAGGCCCTCGCCGTGGTAAGACTTGCCAATGCAAAAGGCGTCAAGCACGGCACCGTGCAGGACAAGCTGTTCTTGCCGGGTTTGAAAAAGCTCGCCTTCCTGCGCGACTCCGGATTTTTCGGCCGCATGCTCTCGGTGCGCGGCGAGTTCGGCTACTGGGTGTTCGAGGGCGACTGGCAGGAGGCGCAGCGGCCCTCCTGGAACTATCGCAAGGAGGATGGCGGCGGCATCATTCTGGACATGGTCTGCCACTGGCGCTATGTGCTCGACAACCTCTTTGGCGAGGTCGAGAGCGTGACCTGCCTCGGCACCACCGACATTCCGGAACGCTGGGACGAGCGGGGCCAGAAGTACCAGGGGACCGCGGACGATTCCGCCTACGCGACCTTCCGCCTGAAGGGCGGCGTGATCGCGCACATCAACATGTCCTGGGTGACGCGGGTCTATCGGGACGACCTCGTCACCTTCCAGGTCGACGGCACGCTCGGCTCGGCGGTCGCGGGGCTCACCGACTGCATGATCCAGGCGCGGCAGGCTACCCCGCGGCCGGTGTGGAATCCGGACGAGAAACGCCTGCACGATTTCTACGCCGACTGGCAGAAGCTGCCGGACAACGCGGTGTACGACAACGGCTTCAAGGAACAGTGGGAACTGTTCATCCGCCATGTCTGCGACGACGCGCCGTACAAGTTCACGCTGCTCGAAGGCGCCAAGGGCGTGCAGCTCGCCGAGTGCGCGCTCAAAAGCTGGCGCGAGCGGCGCTGGATCGACGTCGAACCGATCAAGCTGTGAGGTCTGCCATGAACAAGCAAGGTTTGCCTGCCTCCGCTCTGTCACTGAAACTCCCGACTGACAATCGCGGCATCGAAACCTATCGGCTGGCTGCGTCGCGGATTTTTCCGGCAAAGCTGCAGAGTGCGCTGAATCGTGTCGCATTCTCGGCGGCGCATGTGGTGGTCGATCCGCTGGCCGACGTCGATCCGTGGCTGTCGGCCGCGGTCGACTGGGACCGGACGATCGCGTTCCGCGAGCACATCTGGGATCTCGGCCTTGGCGTCGCCGAAGCGATGGACACGGCGCAGCGCGGCATGGGCCTCGACTGGCCGACCTCGCTGGAATTGATCACGCGTTCGGTGAACGCGGCGCGGGCGCGCGGCAATGCGCTGGTGTTTTCCGGCGCAGGCACGGATCATCTGGCGGCCGAAGCTGCAAAGACGCTCGACGACGTGATCCGCGCCTATGAAGAGCAGATTGCCGCGATCGAGACGGTCGGCGGCCGCATCATCCTGATGGCGTCGCGGGCGCTGGCAAGACTCGGCCGCAATGCCGACGACTATGCAAAAGTCTATCATCGCGTGCTGTCGCAGGTGAAGGAGCCCGTGATCATCCACTGGCTCGGCGACATGTTCGATCCGGCGCTCGCCGGTTATTGGGGGACTGATGACCTTGATGCCGCGATGGACACGGCGGTTGCCATCATCAATGCCAACGCGCAAAAGGTCGATGGCGTAAAAGTCTCGCTGCTCGACAAGCAGCGCGAGATCGACATGCGCCGGCGCCTCGCCGGGAGCGTGAAGATGTATACCGGCGACGACTTCAATTATGCCGAACTGATCGCCGGCGACGAACACGGCTTTTCTCACGCGCTGCTCGGCATCTTTGATGCGATCGCGCCGGCCGCCTCGTTCGCGCTGTCGCGACTGGCGGCCGGCGATGCGGCCGCGTTCCACGACGTGCTCGGGCCGACCGTGCCGCTGTCGCGCCACGTTTTCAAGGCGCCGACCCGCTTCTACAAGACCGGCGTCGTCTTCATGGCCTATCTCAACGGTCACCAGGATCATTTCACCATGGTCGGCGGGCAGGAAAGCGCGCGCTCCACGCTGCATCTCGCTGAATTGTTCCGGCTGGCGGACCAGGCCGGCCTGTTCGCCGATCCCGAGCTTGCGACGGCCCGCATGAAGGCGGTGCTGGCCGTCCGCGGCATCGCGGCGTGACGCGGGATTTTTCCGCCGATCATCGCTGGCTGTCGCTGAACACGGCGACCGTACGCAGGCAGGGCGATCTCGCTGCGATCATCGAGGCCTGCGCGCGCCACGGCATCCGCGCCATTGATCCCTGGCGCGACCAGGTTGCCGCCGTCGGGCTCGACCGTGCCGTGCGCGCGGTACGCGATGCCGGGCTCGAATTGTCGGGTTATTGCCGCGGCGGGATGTTCACCTCGGATGCGGCGCGCCGTATCGAGGTGCGCGACGACAATCGTCGTGCGGTGGACGAGGCGAAAGCGCTCGGCGCACCCTGCGTCGTGCTCGTGGTCGGCGGCCTGCCGCAATTTTCGCGGCCGGACAGTGCGCCGTCCAAAAACATCGCCGCGGCGCGCGCGCAGGTCGAGGATGCGATCGGCGAGATGCTCGACTATGCGCGGCAGGCCAACATGCCGCTTGCGATCGAGCCGTTGCATCCGGCCTATGCCGCCGACCGTGCCTGCGTCAACACGACGCGGCAGGCGCTCAACATCTGCGACCGGCTCGACCGTGCGCGCACCGGACTGCTCGGCGTCGCGCTCGATGTCTATCACATCTGGTGGGATCCCGATGTGCTGTCGCAGATCGCGCGCGCCGGAAAGGATCGCCTGCTGGCGTTTCATGTCTGCGACTGGCTGGTGCCGACAAAGGATATGCTCAACGATCGCGGCATGATGGGCGATGGCGTGATCGACATCAGGGCGTTGCGTGCCGCCGTCGAGGCGCAGGGTTTTGGCGGCTATTCCGAGATCGAGATCTTTTCCAACGCCTGGTGGGATCGGCCGATCGACGATGTCCTGCGCACCTGCATCGCGCGCCACCGCACGGTGGTGTGACGACTTTGTAGGATGGGTGGAGCGAAGCGATACCCATCTTGCCTCGTGGTGGACAGTGATGGGTTTCGCTGCGCTCAACCCATCCTACGCTGTCACGCGTGATAAAACGTCAGCGGCAGGACGACGTAGGTCCAGATGAACACGAGCGCCAATCCGCCCAGGATGACAGTATCGTGAATTCGGTCCGGCATCACAGGAACTCCTGCGTTCGTAAGACGGTACCTTCAATCAACGCCTGTCGATGACATGCGTTGCTATTCGTCCCGGCGATTCGCGGCCGAAGAACCCGATCGCAATGGCGTCATGGTGGAGCGCTATCGCACCATTGCGGATCGCGATGGCGAGCATGATGTTGCGAAAAAGCCTGGCTGCCTTTTCAGTTCTTGCGTTAACCCATGCGTCGCAAATCTGTGCCTTGCGCTCCGCATGCGGTTTGATTATGTGGACCCATCGTCAGCTTGCCGCTTTCGGCGGACGGGATATCGCAGGATGCGCATCGCATCGTGCCGGTATCGATCTTGCAAGCGCCCACGAAGCAATAAACGCATCGGGATAGTTTTTTGGGAGGAACGCATCGAGGCGGGCCACGCTGGTTCATTCAAGAAAATGGAGACCACGATGTGGTACCGACTTTCGACCGCAGCCTCCGCAGTGCTCATGATGGGCACGATCACCGCAAACGCTGCGGAGCTGCCAACTTATGAAGCAGGGGGCTTTCCCTTGTCCCCGCACCAGATGGCGACGCTCGGCGCGGCCAACGCTCAGCAGCAGGCACCGACCGCGACGCCTGAATTGGCCGGATTGCCGGCCTCTCCGCTGCAGATCGCAGTCTTGGCGCGTCACGATCAGAAGACCACGCGCAGCAGCGCACGGACGACCACCGGAATGGCGCACCTGTCTCCGGCCGCTGCAATGGAGCAGTCGCGCTAACGCGCAGGGTGGGCTCGGCGAAGCCAGCCCACCGCCAATCTGCAAGTCTGCGAATGGAGGTGGGCACGGCGCAAGCGCGCCTTTGCCCACCCTACAGCTCGGTCACGCAGGGCACGCTCAAGAATCCGCGGAAGCGGACGCGGCCGCCGCGCAGCGGTGTGCCGTCGAGCGCATAGTTCGGAAAGCGCGCGAGGAAGCGCGCGATCGCGATCGCGCCTTCCAGCCGTGCCAGCGCCATGCCCGCGCATTGATGCGCGCCAGTCGCAAAGGCGAGGTGCCGGTTCGGCGTGCGGGCGACGTCAAATGTTTCCGGCTCGGGAAACTGCGCCGGGTCGCGGTTGGCCGCACCGATGCACAGCGTCACCGAGGTGCCGGCGTCCAGCATGACACCGCCGAGTTCGACGGGCTCCGTGGTCATGCGGTTGCCGAGCTGGTTCGAGCTCTCATAGCGCAGCATCTCCTCGACCGCGCTCTTGATCAGATCGGGCGTTCGGAGCAGCCTCTGCTTCTGGTCAGGATGTTTTGAGAGCGCCACCAGGCCGTTGCCGATCAGGTTCGTGGTGGTCTCGTGGCCGGCATTGAGCAGGAAGATGCAATTGTGCAAAAGTTCCTTCTCGCTCAGCCGTTCGCCATTGGCTTCGCCCTCGATCAGCCGCGTCAGCACGTCCCGATCGGGATTGCCGGGTCTTTCGCGGCGGCGCGCCACCAGGGTCTTCAGATAGGCCAGAAAATCGTGCACGGCGGCATTGCCGCGTGAGGATTGCGCGGGGCTGATCACCGGCTCCAGCGCTCCCAAAATCGCCAGCGACCAGTCGCGCAGCGGCTCGCGCTCGTCGCGCGGCACGCCGAGCAGGTTGCCGATCACCTCGATCGGAATGGCCGCGGCAAAGTCCGCGATCAGCTCGAACTGGCCTTTTGTGGTGATGGTGTCGAGCAGGCCATCCACGAGTTTGATCAGATCGCCCTCCATCTCCGCGATCGCGCGCGGCGACAGCGCGCCCATGATCAGCCGCCGCACGCGGGTATGCGCGGGGGGATCGTTGAAGACGAGACTGGTGGTGTGGTGCTCATAGAGCGGCGTGTCGCCATATTTGGGCGCAAACTCTCTCTTCTTGTCGGAGCTGAATGTTTTGGTGTTCTTGTAGACCGTGACGAGATCGTCATAGCGGGTCAGGAAACAGGTGCCGCTGTCCAGCCGCTTCACCGGCTCATGCTCGCGCAGCGCGCGATAGGTCGGGTAGGGGTCGGCGTAAAATTCCGGCGTCAGCCGCGTCAGGTCGAAATTTTCCGCCAGCTCTCGCGCGCTTCCGTTCATCCCTGGCTACTCAATTAGTTTCATTTGCAACGATCGTAAGCCGGGGCACCGGGTCCACGCAATACATTTTGAGTCGTTGGTCGCTCATGCAAAGACTCGTTCCTCAGTCCCGTCATGCCCGGCACAAGGCGGCCATGACGAGACCCTATCGCAGAGCCACATGCCGATTTTGCGCTTTGATGCCGCCTCCGCCTCCGTCTAGAGTTCGGCTCCGTTGCAAACCAGCCGCCCGGATACACAAATGCACGCCCGTGCCGACACTGCCGCCGAACAGGCGGCCTCCTGGCCAGACGAGATCTTCGCCGTCCTGGAGCGCTTCGACGTCCGCCAGGTGCCTTATGTGCCGGACGCCGGCCACTCGCAGCTGATCGAACGCGTGCTCGCGTCGGGCACCATGCGCGGCATCCCGCTGACCACGGAAGAGGAGGGCGTGGCGCTGCTGGTCGGTGCCTTCGCCGGCGGCCAGCGCGGCGTGCTGCTGATGCAGTCCTCCGGGGTCGGCAACTGCATCAACATGCTGTCGCTCACGCAGGTGTTCCGCTTTCCGTTCCTCACGCTGGTAACCATGCGCGGTGAGTGGGGCGAGTTCAATCCCTGGCAGGTGCCGATGGGCGCGACCACGCAAGCTGCATTCGAACTTTGCGGAATCAGGGTGCTGCGCGCCTCGCATGCGCAGGAGGTGCGTGACGTGGTCGAGGCGGCGGCCGCGCAGGCCTACAACGCGCTCACTCCGACCGCCGTCCTGTTGTCGCAGCGCCTGATCGGCGCCAAGGTTTTCGTGAAATGAGCAAGGCCAATCTTCTCGACCGGCGCGAGGTTGTCGCCACCCTGCTTGCGCACCGCAAGGACGCGGTCGCTATCGGCGGATTGGGCGCATCCACCAACGACATGGCGGCAGCAGGGGACCATGCCCGCAACTTCTATCTCTGGGGCGGCATGGGCGGGGCCGCGATGATCGGCCTCGGTCTGGCGCTGGCGCAACCAAAGCTGCCGGTGGTGGTCATTACCGGCGACGGCGAGATGCTGATGGGGATGGGAAGCCTGGCCACGATCGGACTGCAAAAGCCCGCCAATCTCTCCATCATCGTGCTGGACAACGAATGCTACGGTGAGACCGGTGGGCAGACGAGCCACACCTCCGCCACGACAAATCTGGTCGGAATTGCCAAAGCTTGCGGATTTGCGGATGCCCGCGATGTGTCGACGCTCGCCGAAGTCGAGGCCTTTGCGAACGCCGTTCAAGACCTTTCGGCGGGTCCGCGCTTTGCCAATGTGAAGATCGACGCCGCCAGTCTGGAGCGGATTCTCCCAACCCGAGATGGTATGTACATACTAACTCGGCTACGTGGCTCCCTCGGTCTCAATCCGATGTGATTCGCGCTGATACTGCGGTGCAATATTTTGCCTTGACTTAGATCAAGTGAGTGATTACTCACGAACGATGTCCAGCCTCCGCATGACCAGCGACCTCCGGCGCCAGCTGATCCTCAGCGCTGCGAAGCGGTGTTTTGCCCGCCATGGCTTTGCCGGCACCACGACCAGGAGCGTGGCGGCCGCCGCGGCCATTTCGGAAGCCCTGCTGTTCAAGCATTTTCCCTCCAAGGCGGCGCTCTATGCCGAAATCCTGGCGGAGGAGTGCGAGGCCGATCCGGACCTCGCTCACCTGCTTTTCCAGCCGCCATCGACCGCGACACTGGTCGAGCTGGTGCGGGGCATGGTCGGCCATTTCCTGCAGATCGCCAACGGCTCGGATGAAGAAGAGGCGCAGCGGCTGCGGCTGATGGTCACAAGCCAGCTGGACGACGGCGAATTTGCGCGGCTGCTTTATGGCAAGATTGCCGGTCTGATCGGATCGCTCTTCAACGCCTCGCTCGATCGTGCCATCGCCGCCGGCGAGGCTGTGCGCGTCGGCGGCGAGCCGCTCAATTTGTTCTGGTTCGCGCACCACACGGTGCTGACTGCGGCGCTGTCGCGGCTTCCCGCCGTGCCGTGCCTCACTTACGGCAATGCTGCCGATCTGGAGCGGCAGCTTTGCGAGTTTCTTCTACGCGGGATCGGACTTAACGAGGCCGCAATCACGTCCCATCTGAGCCGCGAATTGCCGCAGCACCTCGCTCCGCAGGTGACTGCAGAAGGTGCATGAAATGAACATCGTCACGGAACAGCATATCTCGGGCAAGCCGATCAAGGAGAAGCCGCCCGTCCGTCCTGTGCGGATGGTGCGATGGTTCATCGTGGTCGGGCTGCTGCTCGGGGGGCTCGTCGGCGGCCTCGTCTGGTTCAATCATTTCCGCGACCAGATGATCAAGCAGTTCTTCGCCAACAACAAGCCGCCGCCGTTCAATGTCAGCGCGGCCGAGGCGAAGTCCGAGGTGGTGCCGAACCTCCTGACCGCGGTCGGCGATCTCGCCGCCGTGCACCAGGTCAACGTGACGTCGGACGTCAGCGGACGCATCACCGACATCCTGTTCACGGCCGGCGCCCATGTGACGGCGGGGACGCCGCTGCTGCAGATCTATGATGCGCCCGACCAGGGCGACCTCGCCAACTTCAAGGCGCAGGCCACCGTGGCCGAGCTGTCGCTCGACCGCGCCAAGCAGCTCGCTGCGCGGCAATTTGGTCCTCAGGCCACCGTTGACCAGGCCCAGGCGACCTATGACCAGGCGATGGCCGGCATCGCCAAGACCGAGGCCATCATCTCGCAGAAGAAGGTACGGGCACCGTTCGACGGCGAACTCGGCGTGCGTCATGTCGAGGTCGGGCAGTTCCTCAGCGCAGGCACGATGATCGTCACGCTGACCGATCTCTCCGAGCTCTATGCCAACTTCACGGTCACCGAGAAGGACTCCGCCCAGTTGAAGGTCGGACAGGTTGTCCGCGTCGCGGTCGACGCCTATCCGGGCCGCAATTTCGAGGGCAAGATCACGACCATCGAGCCGCAGATCGCGACCGACACGCGCAACATTCATGTGCAGGCGACGATCGCCAATCCGGATCACATCCTGAAGCCCGGCATGTTCGCCACCACCACCGTCGTGCTGCCGGACAAGCCGCCGGTCGTCACCGTGCCCGAGACCGCCGTGGACTATACGCTGTACGGAGACTCCGTGTTCCTGATCAACGAGAAGACGGGCGACGACGGCAAGACACAGCTGTCGGCGGTCCGCACCTTCGTGCAGACCGGCAACCGGGTCGGCGGGCGCGCGGAAATCCTCAAAGGCGTGAAGGCGGGTGACCGCGTGGTTGCGGTCGGCCAGCTCAAGCTGCAATCGGGCGCGGCGGTCGCGATCTCGGCCGATCCGGCGCCGCAGGTTCCGGCTACTCCGCCGCGTTACTAAAGAGGTGTGCAGTCCGCTTCGATGGGCCGTCCGCGCCGGTGCGCGGCGGCGTCGAGCGGAGATGCGCTCGAGAGATTCCAGAAGCAGAGGCTGCCCGCGATGGCCCTAACCGATATTTTCATCAAGCGTCCCGTGCTGTCGGTCGTGGTCAGCATGCTGATCCTGCTGATCGGCCTGCGCGCCGCCGCCGTGCTGCCGATCCGGCAATATCCAAAATTGTCGAACACGGTGGTCAACGTCACAACGGTCTATCCCGGCGCATCCGCGGATTTGATCCAGGGCTTCATCACCACGCCGATCGAGCAGGCGGTCGCCTCGGCCGAAGGCGTCGACTACATCACCTCGTCCTCGGTGATGGGCACCTCGACGATCCAGGTCTATATCAAGCTCAATTTCGATCCGAACCAGGCGCTCACCGAGGTGCTCGCCAAGGTCAATTCGGTCAAATATCTGATCCCGAAGGAATCCAACGACCCGATCGTCACCAAGACGACGGGACAGACCACGGCCGTGATGTATCTCGGCTTCTCCAGCGAGGAGCTCTCGGGGTCCGCAATCTCCGACTACCTGACGCGCGTCGTGCAGCCGGTGCTCTCGACGGTCGACGGCGTCGCCTCCGCCGATATTCTGGGCGGCCAGACCTTTGCGATGCGGCTGTGGCTCGATCCGGTTCGCATGGCCGGGCGCGGCGTATCGCCCGGCGACGTTGCGGCGGCGATCGCCGCCAACAATTTCCAGTCGGCGGCCGGCCAGTCGAAAGGCTACTTCATCGTCTCCAACGTCACGACCAACACCGGCCTGACAGACGTCAACCAGTTCAAGCGGATGATCGTCAAGGCCAAGGACGGCGGTTTTGTGCGCATGGAGGACATCGCCACCGTCGAGCTCGCGGCGCAGAGTTCGGACGCCAGCGTCGCCTTCAACGGCGAGCACGCGATCTTCATCGGCGTGCAGGCCACCCCGCAGGGCAACCCGCTGACCCTGGTCAAGGGTGTGCGCGCGCTGTTCCCCGAGCTCGAGCGCAATTTGCCGCCGTCGATGAAGATGAAGGTCGCCTACGACTCGACGAAATTCATCCAGTCCTCGATCGACGAGGTGGAGAAGACGCTCGGCGAAGCCGTGCTGATCGTCATCGTCGTGATCTTCCTGTTCCTGGCCTCTTTCCGCTCCGTCGTCATTCCCGTCGTCACCATTCCGCTGTCGCTGATCGGCGTCTGCTCGCTGATGCTGATCATGGGTTTCACCTTCAATCTCCTGACGCTGCTCGCGATGGTGCTGGCGATCGGGCTGGTCGTCGACGACGCCATCGTGGTGGTGGAGAACATCCACCGCCATCTCGAAGAGGGCAAATCGCCGGTGCAGGCCTCGCTCGAGGGCGCGCGGGAGATCGTTGGTCCGGTCATCTCGATGACGATCACGCTCGCCGCGGTCTACGCGCCGATCGGTTTCCTCGGCGGCCTGACCGGTTCGCTGTTCCGCGAGTTCGCCTTTACGCTTGCAGGCTCGGTGATCGTGTCCGGCGTGATCGCGCTGACGCTGTCGCCGATGATGTGTTCGGTGTTCCTGAAGGACGCCGAGGAGGGCCGCTTTTCCCGGCTCGTCAACCGGACTTTTGGCGCCATCACGCGCTGGTACGGCCGGCGGCTTGATCGTTCGCTGGACTATCGGCCGATCACCTACCTGTTTGCGGTCACGATCCTCGGGCTGGCCGGCTTCCTTTACATGCACACGTCGAAGGAACTCGCGCCCGAGGAGGATCAGGGCATCGTCTTCGCGGTGACCAAGGCGCCGAAATACGCCAATATCGACTACGTTGATTTCTACGGTGACAAGCTCGACAAGGCGTTCCAGAAATTCCCCGAAACCGACCTGCGCTTCGTGCTCAACGGCATCAACGGGCCGCAGGGCGGCATCGCCGGCATGCTGCTGACGCCCTGGGACCAGCGGACGCGCTCGTCGATCAAGCTGAAACCGCTGGTGCAGGCGGAACTCTCCAAGATCGAAGGCGTCCAGGCCTTCGCCTTCAATCTGCCGGCGCTGCCGGGCGGGCCGGGCGGTCTGCCGGTGCAGATGGTGATCAACTCGACCAGCGGTTTCCAGACCGTCTACGAGCAGATGGAGAAACTGAAGGACGCGGCGCGCAAGAGCGGCATGTTCATCGTCTCCGACAGCGATCTCGCCTTCAACCAGCCGACGGTGAAGGTCAATATCGATCGCACCAAGGCTCAGGATCTCGGCATCAACATGCAGAACCTCGGCCAGGCGCTCGCGGTGCTGCTGGGCGGCAACTACATCAATCGTTTCAACCTGGAGGGACGTTCCTACCAGGTGATCCCGCAGGTGCCGCGCGGCATGCGGCTGTCGCCGGAGTCGCTCGGCGGTTACTACGTGACCACGAATACCGGCCAGCAATTGCCGCTGTCGACGGTGGTGTCGATCGAGACCTCGACCGATCCCAACGCCTTGACCCACTATAATCAGCTGAACTCGGCGACCTTCTCGGCGGTGCCCATGCCCGGCGTCACCGTCGGCCAGGCGGTCGATTTCCTCGAGGGCGAGGCGAAGAAGCTGCCGGCCGGCTTCAGCCACGACTATCTTGCCGACTCGCGTCAGTACGTGCAGGAGGGCAACCAGCTTGCGATCACCTTCGTGTTCGCGCTGATCATCATCTTCCTGGTGCTGGCGGCGCAATTCGAAAGCCTGCGCGACCCGCTCGTCATCATGATCAGCGTGCCCATGGCGATCGTCGGCGCGCTGATCCCGCTGTTCTTCGGCGTCGCGACGATGAACATCTATACCCAGGTCGGCCTGCTGACGCTGGTCGGGCTGATCAGCAAGCACGGCATCCTGATGGTCGAGTTCGCCAATGAGCTGCAGCTCAAGGAAGGGCTCGACCGCCGTTCGGCGGTCGAGATGGCGGCGCGGGTTCGCTTGCGCCCGATCCTGATGACGACCGCGGCGATGGTCACCGGCCTGCTGCCGCTGCTCACCGCGACCGGCGCGGGCGCCGCGAGCCGCTTCTCGATCGGGCTCGTCGTCGTCGCCGGCATGTCGATCGGCACGTTGTTCACGCTGTTCGTGCTGCCGGCGGTGTATGTGGCGCTCGCGACCGATCACCGCGCCAACGCCGAATCCGAGCGCACCAAGCAGATCGAGGCGTACGATCTCGGCCGGCTCAAGCCGACCTGACCGCCTCTTGACTTTCTGGCCACGGCCGCTGCCTGATGTGCAGCGGCCGTTTTCTTTTGCGCGATGGCGCGCGCCGATCACGAGGGAGCAATTTCAATGGTCAGCGCTTTCGCCCCCGGCAACTACAAATTCATTCCCGGCGTGTTCCAGTATTCGAGCGGGGCCGCGGCCGATCCCGGTTTTGAGATCGAGCGCGTGCGCTTCGATGCCGTGCGGCCGCTGGCCGAAGGTTTTGCGGCGGCAGCGGACTACATCCGCGCGGCCGGGCGCCCGCTGACGTCATTCTGCGCCTGCGAACTGCGCTCGCCAGCCGCTTTTACGGACGCCGGCTTTCGCAGCTTCAACGAGCATTATGTGAAGACGCTCGCGGCATGGGGCATCTATGACGGCGCGACCAATCCGGTGGCGCGCAGCAATGTCTGTCCCGACATCGATCCGCCGGCGGAGCCGTCGTTCTACGCGTTCTGCTTCACGCGCCCGAAGGCGGACGCCGCGCCGTCCTTCGTGATCGCCGGCAGTGGCGAGGCGCGCGAGGGACCGGGCAGCTACGCCGAACGCACCGTGCGCTACCGCGATCTCAGCCCCGAGGGCATCAAGGACAAGGTGCGCTTTACCGTGAGCCAGATGGAGGGCCGGATGTCGGCCTTCGGCTTCGGCTGGAAAGACACCACCGCCGTGCAGGCCTATACCGTGCACGACTTCCACGCCGTCATGGCGGACGAACTGGTCCGCCGCGGCGCCGCGCGTTCGGGCCTGATCTGGCATTTCGCCCGGCCGCCCGTCATCGATCTCGAATTCGAAATGGATTGCCGGCGCGTGCTGCGGGAAACGGTGATCTAGCTCCATTGCGCAACCGGAGAGGGGATAATGGAGACGGGAAGTTGTGGCCGCTGATGTCGATCTCCTAAAGCGCCTGCAGGATTGGTATGGTTCTCACTGTGATGGCTCCTGGGAGCACCAACACGGGGTCTCGATCCAAACGTTGGATAATCCTGGCTGGAGGTTCACAGTTGATCTGACGGATACCGAACTCGTCGATCGTGTCTTTGACGAAGTCCGCGTCGAACGGGGCAACGATGATTGGTACCATTGCAGGGTGAGCGACCGTCTTTTCGAAGGATTTTGCGGGCCGAGGGGCCTCGACGAACTGATGACCGTGTTTCTGAATTGGGCCAAAGAAGCCGGCTAAACGCTGGTCATGAACTTTACTTCGCCCTTGGATCCAGCGCGTCGCGCAGGCCATCGCCGACCAGGTTGAAAGACAGCACCACCAGGAAGATCGCAAGCCCCGGCCAGATCGCCATCCAGGGCGCGTTGGTCAGGAACCGCTGCGCGGCGTTCAGCATGCTGCCCCAGGACGGCGCGGGGGGCTGCTGGCCGAGGCCGAGGAACGACAGCGCAGCTTCGGCGATGATCGCGGTCGCGATCGACAGCGTCGCCTGCACCAGCAGCGCCGGCAGGATGTTGGGCAGGATGTGAAACAGCGCGATGCGCCAGCGCGGATTGCCGATCGCGCGCGCCGCCTCGACATAATCCTCGACCTTCACGTTCATGGTCTGCGCGCGCGTCAGCCGCACGAAGATCGGCGTTGCCGTGATGCCGATCGCGATCATGGCGTTGCCGAGGCTCGGTCCGAGGAACGCGGCAAAGGCGATGGCGAGGATCAAGGACGGGCAGGCCAGCATGGCGTCGGTCATACGGCTGATCAGGGCATCGATCAGGCCGCCGCGATAGCCGGACACGAGGCCGAGCGGCACGCCGACCGCGAGCGCAATTCCGACCGAGATCGCGCCCGCGAGCAGCGAGGCGCGGGTGCCGTAGATCACGCGCGCCAGCACGTCGCGGCCGAGGTCGTCGGTGCCGAACCAGTGCAGCGCAGAAGGCGGCTTGCGCACCAGGGTCCAGCTGGTTGCGATGGGATCGTAGGGCGCAATCAGCGGCGCGAACACGGCAAGCAGCATGAAGATCGCGATCACGATCAGCCCGAGCACGGCGCCCTTGCGCTTGACGAGGCGGCGCAGCGCGCGGCGCGACGGGCTCTCCAGCTCCTCGGCCCGGTCGGGAACGGCAATGGCGGTCAAGGCGGCCTCAGTCATGCGCTAGCCCCGCAGCCGCGGGTTGACCAGGATATAGGCGACATCGGCGATCAGGTTGAGCGTGATGTAGATCGTCGCCGTCACCAGCACGACGCCCTGCACCACGGCATAATCGCGGTTGAACACGGCATCGACGATCAGCTTGCCAAAGCCGGGGATCGAAAAAATCTGCTCGGTGAGCACCGCGCCCGACAGCAGCGTGCCGAGCTCGAGCGCGCCGAGGGTAATGACCGGCGTCAATGCGTTGCGCATCGCGTGCTTCAGGATCACCGAGCGCTCCGACAGGCCCTTTGCACGCGCGGTGCGGACATAGTCGCTGTCCAAAACCTGCAGCATGGCGCTGCGGGTATGGCGCATCAGGATCGCGGCGATCGCATTGCCCAGCACGAAGGCGGGCATGATGGTCGCGGCGAGGCTGGCGCGCCAGTCTTCGAACAGCGGCACATAGCCGGAGGCCGGCAGCCAGCCGAGCTCGATCGAGAACAGGAAGATCAGCATGATCCCGAGCCAGAAATTCGGCGTCGAGATGCCCCACAGCGCGAACAGATTGGCGCCATAGTCCCAGGCCGTGCCTTTCTTCACGGCCGAGATGATGCCGGCGGGGATGCCGATCAGGAACGCGATCACGATCGCCATCGACGCGAGCTGCAGGGTCACCGGCAGTTTTTGCGCGATCAGGGTGCGCACCGCCTCCTTGTTGCGCAGCGATTCGCCGAAATCGCCCGACAGCACGCCCTTGACCCAATAGACGTATTGCACCGGGATCGGCCGGTCGAGCCGGTACTGGTGTCGGATCTGCTCGATCACGGCGGGATCGCGCTCCTCGCCCGCCATGACCAGCGCCGGATCGCCGGGCAGGAGCTGCTGCAGCGAAAAGATCAGCAGCGACACGAAGAACAGTGTCGGAATGAGCTGGGCGAGCCGTCGCGCGAGAAAATTCAGCATTACTTCAGCTTCAGCCCGACCACGCGCACCAGGCCGTCCGGCATCTGCTTGTAGCCCTCGAGCTTCGTCGTATGGGCGATGATCAGCTTGCGATGGTAGAGGTAGAGAATCGGCTCCTCCTCGCTCGCGAGCCTGGTCAGTTTCTCGTAGAGCGCCTTGCGTTTCGTCATATCGGTGACGAGCCGCGCGTCGTCGAGGGCCTTGTCGGCGTCCGGATTTTTCCAGTCGCTGTAGTTCTGCGGCGCGTTCGAATGCAGGAAGACGTAGGAATTGCCATCGGGATCAATGCGGCCGCTCCAGGCCAGCATGAAGGCCTGATACTCGCCGGCCTCCGCCTGCTTCAGCGACGTGGCGAACTCGGTAACCCTGATCTTCAGGTCAAAGCCGGCCTCGGCCGCCATCGACTGCACGACCTGGGCGGGGACCTCGGTCTCGACTCCCTTCGGCACCATGAAGTCGACATTGACCGGGCCGGTGACGCCGGCTTCCTTGAGCAGCGCCTTGGCCTTTTCGATATCGCGGGCGCGGACCGGAAAGGCCTTCTGATAATAGGGATGCTCTGGGTTGACCCACTGGTTGCCGGGCATGAACTCGCCGTTGAAGACGACCTGGTTCAGCGCCTCGCGGTCGATAGCCAGATCCAGCGCCTGCCGCACCTTTGCCGACTGGCTGAGGGGTCCCTTGGCCTTGTCCTTGCCGATGTTGAGCGTGATGCCCTGATAGCCGAGCTCGATCGCGGTCGAGAGCTTTAGTTTCGGATCGGCGCGCACATCCTTGATGTCGGTCGCGAGCACGCGCTCGATCAGATCGAGCCCGCCGGATTTGAGGTTGGCGAGCCGCACGGTGGCGTCGACGATCGGCAGATAGACGATGCGGTCGATGAATACGTTGTCCTTGTCCCAGTAGTCGGCGAATTTCTCGAACACGATGCGATCCTGCTGCACGCGCTCGACGAATTTGTAGGGGCCGGCGCAGACCGGATGCAGGCCGAACTTGTCGCCGGCCTCCTTGGCCGCGTTCGGCGCGACCATCATGCCGGCGCGGTCGGTGAGTTGCGCGATCAGCGGCGAGAACGGCGCTTTCAGTACCAGCTTGATCGTCAGCGGATCGACCACCTCGACACGATCGACCGAGGCCAGTTCCGGTTTGCGGAACGATCCCGGAAAATTCAGGTGCCGTTCCAGCGAGAATTTGGCCGCCTCCGCGTCGAATGGCTCGCCGTCGTGGAATTTGACGTTCGGCCGCAGCTTGATCGTGACCTCCTTGCCGTCAGCCGAAACGTCATAGGACAGCGCGAGCTGCGGCACGATGTTGAGCTTCTCGTCGATGTCGAACAGCTTGTCGCAGACCGCGGAAAACACGATGCGGCCGACATAGGTGCGCGCCAGCGAGGGATCGAGGATGTCGGGGTCTTCGGCGAGCCCGATTCGTAGCGTCGTCTGGGCCTGCGCCGTCGCGCAGAACGAAAGCAGGAGCGCCGCGGCGCTCAGTGCTGCACGAAACATCTTCATCGGGAATCTCTCCTCTCAACTCTCGGTCGGCCTCGTTTCACCGGTACCAACCCCGGCAGGCGCGCTTCCTTCCGCGGTCCGGCCGAAGGCCGCGACCAGTTTCTCCAAAGTCGGCGACAGGGCCCCATCCGAGGGCACGATGCCGCCGGCGTCGGGCAGCTCCGCCACGCGGTGACAGGCCGTGGCGTGGGCGGTCGCGTCGGCCACAAGCTGCGGCGCCTCGATGCGGCAGCGGCTGGTGGCGTAGGCGCAGCGGGGATGGAAGCTGCAGCCTGCGGGCGGATGCAGCGCGCTCGGCATCTCGCCCTGCAGCAGGATGCGGCTGCGCCTCGCCGCAGGCTTTGGCACCGGGATCGCCGACAGCAGCGCACGGGTGTAGGGATGGCGCGGCGCGGCGAACAGGCTTTGCGTGTCGGCGCTCTCGACGATGCGGCCGAGATTCATCACCGCGACGCGGTCCGCGATGTGCTTGACCACGGCGAGATCGTGCGAGACGAAGATGTAGGCCAGCGCCAGCCGGTCCTGCAGGTCGCGCAGCAGATTGAGAATTTGCGATCGGATCGAAACGTCGAGCGCTGAGACCGGCTCATCGCAGATGATCAGTCTTGGCTCGACCGCGAGCGCGCGTGCGATGGCGATGCGCTGGCGCTGGCCGCCGGAAAATTCGTGCGGGTAGCGGCGCGCAAAGCGCGGCTCGAGCCCGACCAGCCGCAAGAGCTCCTCGACCCGCTCGCGCCGGCGCGGCGACGGGACCAGATCATGCAGCCCCAAGGGCTCGGTCAGGATCTGGCCGACCGTCATGCGCGGATTGAGCGAGGCGTAGGGGTCCTGGAAGATGATCTGCGCGTGGCGGCGGAAGGCGCGCAGCGCGTCCGTGCCGAAAGCGAGCAGGTCCTTGCCCTCAAAACTGATCTGGCCGGCATCCGGCTCGGCCAGCCGCAGCACCAGCCGGCTCACGGTCGATTTGCCGCAGCCCGACTCGCCGACGATCGCCAGCGTCTCGCCGGCCTCGACCGCAAAGCTCACGCCATCGACCGCCCTGACGAACGCGGTCGGCCGCCCGAACAGGTTTCGCGCGGCAGGGAAGTGCTTGACCAGATCTTTCGCTTCCAGCAGCGCGGCCATCACGCCACCAGCCTTTCCAGCGGCGCGCGGAGGCAGCGCGACCAGTGACCGGGGGAGAGCTCGCGAAGCGCTGGCTGTGTCCTCGTGCAGGCGCCTTCCGCGAACGGGCAGCGCGCCGCAAAACGGCAGCCGGCCGGCGGCTGCGTCATGTTCGGCACCATGCCGTCGATGGTGGCAAGATGCGTGGCGCGGCGGTCGAGCCGCGGGATCGCGCCGAGCAGGCCGACCGTGTAGGGATGTTGCGGGGCCGCGAACAATTTTGCGACGCCGGCGCGCTCGACGATCTCGCCCGCATACATCACCGCGACCTCGTCGCAGACTTCGGCGACCACGCCGAGATCGTGGGTGATGAGGATGATGGCGGCGCCGCTGTCCGCCTTCAATTCGCGCATCAGGTCGAGGATCTGCGCCTGCAGCGTGACGTCGAGCGCGGTGGTCGGCTCGTCCGCGATCAGGAGCTTTGGGTCGCAGGCGAGTGCCATCGCGATCATCACGCGCTGGCGCATGCCGCCCGACAGCTTGTGCGGATAATCGTCGATCCGCTTCTCGGCCGATGGGATGTGCACGCGGCGCAGCAGCGCGATCGCGCGCGCGCGGGCCTGCTGGCGCGCACCACCGCGATGGCGCAAGATCGTTTCGATGATCTGGTCGCCGATCGTAAAACTCGGATTGAGCGAGGTCATCGGCTCCTGAAAGATCATCGCGAGGCGGTTGCCGCGCAGGTTGCGCAGGGTCTGGTCGGATGATCCGAGCAGGTCGACACCGTCGAAACGGATCGTACCCGTGACGTCCGCGCTCTGCCTGGCGAGCAGGCCCATGATCGCCAGCGAGGTGACGCTTTTTCCGCAGCCGGATTCGCCGACCAGGCCAAGGGTCGCGCCATGGGCGACCGCGAGATCGACACTGTCGACCGCATGGGTGACGCGGCCGTCATCGCCATGGAACAGCACGCGCAGCCGTTCGATCTCGATCAAGGAATTTTGCGTCATTTTTCTCCCGCCGTCGCCGCTGCGATGCCGGCATCGATGGTGGCGCGATCGGTTGTCCCGGCCGGGTTCTGCCGCGTCGGCAGGAATTTTCGGAAATGCACCCAGCGTTCCCGGCTGACCTCTTCGAGCCGCGCCAGTTCTGCCAGCGGATCTGCGTGATCGTCGACGCGAAGGTCGAGCGCGGACCATTCTTCCTGGCCGTGAATGAGCAGCGCGGCCGACTGCTTGCCGCGCTTGTCGCCGCCAACGGCTTCGCCCGCCTTCATCGCCGCGATCAGGCGGCGCGGGAAGGGCAGGGCGGCGCTCGCAATATAGGCCATCGCGGTCTCGTCGAGCACCTGCGCGCCGGCCAGCATGTTGCCGGCGATCGAAAAGCCGTCGCCGCTGACATGTCCGCACCAGTCGACACAGTCGCTGCCGGTGTGCGCGGCGATGTGGCCGCGCACGTCCATGACGTGGAGCTGCCGGCTCTCGCGCCCGCTGTCGGCCGCGAGCAACGCCGTGATGATTTCATCGGGGCTCTTGCCCTCGCGCAGGAGTTTTGCGCCATCGATGCCGTAATAGGGATTGACCAGCGCCTGCGTCGCGACCGCGCCAAACCCCGCGGCGATGTGCGGCACCCGCGCACCGACCGCGAAGAAGCGCGTTGCGACCGCGATGCCAATCTGCCCGCTGCCGCTATCGATTGCGATGATCGACCAGGTCATCGCCCGCGCCCATGAGTGAGTGATGCTGTTGGGCTCGTCTGTGGCGGCAACGGCGGTCGGCTCCCTCTCCCTTTGGGAGAGGGGTGGGGTGAGGGGTTACGGTCTAACGATTGTTCAGCAACCCCCTCACCCCAACCCTCTCCCCTGCGGGGAGAGGGAGCGCGGACGCAGTGCCCGTGGCACTTGGCTCGACGCTGC
>Ga0335071_10000234_pt1 | contig 64315 bp, 61 predicted proteins | sample Lox_Sample_15_FD_206724 | JGI IMG/M metagenome (GOLD analysis project Ga0335071, IMG submission 206724) | Soil microbial communities from Loxahatchee National Wildlife Refuge, Florida, United States - Lox_Sample_1.5 | ecosystem: Environmental > Terrestrial > Soil > Wetlands | place: USA... | reverse complement strand
GCAAACAGCTCTCCGCAGCGCTTCGACAAATGCGCTTCGAGGGCGGCCTTGTGCGCGAGCAGATGATCAAGGGCGCGGTAAAGGCGGTCCTTGCTGACCTCCTCGTCGCCGAGCTGCAGCAGATCGCTGAGCGCCGTCCGACGATACCAATCTTCGGCAATGTGCAACTCGCTCGACGGCTCGCAGAAACGGGCCGTCACCAGAACAGCCGCCATCTTCGCCCACGCGACCCGTTCCAGACCCACCGGCAGCAGTTGTCTGCACAGTTCCTCAAGGCCGGTTCCGCGCCAGAGTGCGAGCGCCAGGTACACATCGCCAAACTGACGCGAGCGTTCGATGCGAATGCCCTTCAGACGCACCGGCACCGTCAAATCTTCGCTGCCGTCCTTGAACAGCTGCGCCTGCTCGGGTGTGCCTATCAGCTGGCGCGCCAGCGTCCGTGCCTCGATACGACCGCGCTCATCGAGCTCGCCGAGCTGCGCCACCGTCTGCTGAATGACGCGCCGCCCGACACGAACACTGCGAACCAGGCACCAGTAACGGTGAACCTTGCCGTCCTTTCTACGAATCGTGTGGCGCAGATACATGCGCCATCACAACCAGAACCGCCGAGAAAGAAAATGCCCAAGGTCGCCACTACACGCTCAAATCGGCCTTCCCCAACGGCTAACCCATTGACCCGACTCACGCCGATTCTTGTGAAATCACCAAAACTGACCTCCAACTGCGCAAGTTGGGCTAAATTTCGCCAGGCGATTAGCGGGCTTTCCGATGCGGTCGTCGATATCATCCTCATCGGGATGAATGCCAGCCTCAAGGCCGGTCATCTTGGTATCAAGGGCAACGCGTTTGTAGTCATCGCCAACGAACTCAAGGCAACCGCAGATCAGGTCTCTGGCGGCGCTTCCAGACTGAAGCCAGTTCTGGATGGCATTGAACGGTCGGCGAACGATCTCAGAGAGCTCCGCGTCCCTGGAGATCCGACGCAATTGGCGAAGCTGGAGCCTTCGATTCTGTATGCTCTCCGGCAGATCGAGGCGGGGAACCATCGGCTCGCCAGGCTGATGAACCGCCTTGTCGACGAAGGCGCCAGATTCGAGGGACTGATGGATTCCGCTCAGGACCTTATGGCCGCGCTCGGCGATGCGACTGCTACCCTCCCTGTTGTCGCGACTCGCCTGGAAGCGGCAAGCGCAAGCACGGAAAAGATGTCCCTGGCCGCAAGTGATGAAGCGGCGCTGGATGATCTGTTCGCTCAATACACTATGGAGCGTGAAAGGGCCGTGCATCGGGAATTTCTACTGCGCTTCGGTTTGACTTCGGAAGCGACGGCGCATCAACTTCAGGACGATCGAGTCGACGATGGTGTGTTGTTGTTCTGAAGAGCCGGTCGATTTAGGCGCAGTGCACTTTCTGGCGACTCCAGAAGAGAAGCATCGTCCAAGTATCATCGGGCCAGTACTCGGATGAGCCACAATGCGTTCCCAGCATTCGGCCTTGGCGGCGAAGGTCATTCCCAACTCGGACTGATTTGAAAGCTATTGGCGATAGCGATCGGCGAAGGTGGCACATCGCGAAGCCCTGAATGCCTAAAGCCAAATACCCTTGGGTCGACCACGCCGCCGGGGATATTGACATAGAAGCCGACTTCGACAACGGCTAACGCCGTCAACAGCACGTCAACAGGAAATAGCGCTTCGTTCCAGTCTTGTTCTGAATCTGTTTGCACATCTACTGGCCTTTTCGCTTTGATTTTGCGCGAGAATTCGTGTTCCGGACTACCTTGACATGGTAGGGGGCAATGTTTGTCGCGCGCACTACGGGCTTTCAGGCTTTGTGGAACATTCTGTCCCTGATCGCCTGCCGAGGCTCGCTCGTCAACAATACCTCAACAGCAAACAGTGATCCGCTTAGTGCGGCGCCATGCCGCCGGATCTAGCCGCTTACATGATTTCGTACGCTCTCGGTCGCGACGCGAAATGCATTCGGAGCCTTGCTTGGCATCAGGGCGACGGAGGCTTTGATCGCTCGCCGGAGAGGTGAAGCCGCAATCAGGGCTTGATCGTTCGCTTTGCAAGCTCGCGGTATTAATCCAGCATGTCCGAGCGAAACGCGCTCTGCACCTGACACAGGTGCTGCAAAGTCTCGGCAAGACGGCTGATAATCGCGATCAAAGCGCGAAGCTCACCGATCGTAACGGATTTCAGCATCTGCTCAGGCGTCAAATGAGCAATGCCGCGATTGCGGAATTGCCTAAGCCGTTTGTATGAGTCCTGATCAATTTCTTTGAAGGTCTCGTGAAATTCGTCGATCAGCTCGGCTCGTGACGGTGGGATGTCGTCTGGCCCATGCCGATCTTCCAGCGCTTGCAAAAGAGCGGCCCTAACCTCGGGTCTTCCCAGCCGGCGGTTAATGCCTGCGAAGCTCAGCACACGCTCGTGGGGGTCCAACAGAATAGTTGCACGAAGCGCCGCCATCAGAAGACCATCGCGCTGAAAGCACCAGACTGTCTCGCGCCAGTCTTGGTGTTGATCCTTCTTGTCGGCGAGCAAAAAGTCGTTCAGCCCGTCCGCCGCGCCAAATGATATTACGCATCGAATGGTGACCGTGATCAGCCGGTCGGTATTCGTCAGGATGAACTCGGCATCAGAGGTCACGGGAACCCCGGCTCACGGTCACTCGTTTGAGCGTTTGGCGGCGCTGTGGCGCGAGAATCTTCTGCCGCAAGCCATTCTTGATGTCGAAAAAATGGATATATCGCACGCGGGTCGATGAAGTGCAGCATGTCGCTGGTCTCACTGCCCCGGATCACCAAGCCGGCGAACCCGCAGTAGAAACCATGCGCGTCTTCCCCAACATGATAGACCGTCCCGCCACTCAAGCCGTCAGACGTGTAGTCGCCCGACCGCAGCAGTCTGATGGCATGAAGGCCAGAGGCTTGAGAGGCTTGGATATAGCTCGCCGCCGTCGCGATCATTTTGACTTTCAGTCCGCTCAGTGCGCCCGTGACATCATCGATCTCCAGCGACCGCAGGCTGGTCGGATAGCCGAACACGAGAAACGTGGTCTGCGGGTCGCCATTCCAGACATCAGAGCCTCTGATGTCGAAAAATCCAAGGTCGACCGGCGAAGGACCATACTTAGCAGGATCAAAACGCATCGCGGTCAGGTCCAGTATTTCTTCACCCAACAGTTCTTGGACGTGATCTAGGCTGACCATCTGTTGACCTGAAATCAACGTACGACCTTCTTTATCCAGAGGGATAACAACGTTTCGCGGCTCGATATTCGCGATCTGATGTCCGCAGCAAAACAGCAAGTGTCGATCCTGAAACTTCAGACCAGTCGCGCTGCCTCGAAGCGAATAGGGGTGATCATCTGACCCTGTAAGACAGAACACGAGCTTGGTGTGTCGAGCCAGCGCCGCTGGAAGACTGCGAACCGGAAACCAGATCGACCCAATTCGTATGCTGGCGTCCGAAGGCACTTTTTTGATTGCCATCACTGCACCCCATCCTCAACGCGCCGCATCGCGGGCGCGCCGGGGCCGGGCTTTTACACGACAAAAATCGGAGCGCGCCAGCGATTTTGAGTCGACCAAGGCTCAATAGCCGCGCGGCTCATGCATCCGTTCCGGCAGGGTGATGGTGGATGACGGGCGATCAGAAACGCGCATGAGGGACGTCTGTACCCCCGCTGTACCCCAAGGCTTCGCGGGTACAGATCGCGGGAGACGATTATGTAAGCTATTGATTTTATTGTGCTTATGGTGGGCGCACAAGGGATCGAACCTTGGACCTCTCCCGTGTGAATGAAAACGGCGACAGGCCCAGAGACGCTCCGAAAGCAGAAGGACCATTTGACGTCTGCCGGCGAAGGATTGGCGATCGGTACTTACTGGACCTGCCGCAACTTCGGGAACGACAGCACCTTGTTCGGCAGGCTGCCGACAGGCAGCGAGCAGAGTGACTCCACATCGCTCGCATTGAGGAGCACGTCGTCGGCGATCTCGGTGGGTAGCTTGACCCTGTCGTTGATCAGCATCTTCACGGCTGAGCCGAGCACCGTCGGCTTGGACAGCACAAAAGCATTGTCGAGCGGTTCTCGCTTGCGGATGCCGGGGCGTTCATCTGCTTCCACAGGTACTTGACCTGATCCGCGTTCAGTATCCCGAGTTCCTTGCACCGGTAGATCATCGCCGCCACCGCCACGCGCCACCGGCCTTTCGGCGAAAGGAAGTAGTCGATGGTGGTGTTCGCGATCTCCCGTGCGAACGTCCGGCGCGGCAGGAGGAAGGCGCCCGCGAACCGGGTGCCCTGGTTCTCAAGCCGGTCCAGGTTGCGACTGTTCACCTCGACGCCGTTGTGCAGTACGAGGTGGCCGAGTTCATGCGCCAGATTGAAGAGCTTGCGCGAGTTGCTCTCCTGATCGGCGGCGTAGAGCACGTATGGCCGTCCGCCCTGCCAGCGGGAGACGGCATCCATGTCCTCGCAGCGCACCGGCTCCTCGATCACGATGACGCCGTTGTATTCGAGCAGCGGAGCCAGATCTGTGATCGGACCAAAGCCAACGTTCCAGAATTCGCGCAGTTGGTCGGCGATCTCTTCGATTTGCTCGTTGCCCTCACGTTCGTAGTCGAACTCGATGGGGAACAGGTGAACCGGCGGCAGCTCGATGTATTCGGCTAGCGACGCCGCCTCGACCTTGTCCGAAACCCTATGCGCCGACGGTGTGGCTTGTGCGCGCCGCTTGTGAAGATGGTGTATTCGAGCGCGCGTGCGCTCAGGCTGTCCCGCCGCTTGCCTCCCACGCGGGGAATGACACGAAGACTGCGCTTCATGGGACCCGTGTAGAACACCGTGTAAAAAAACTGGAACGCGCCGCCACCCGTGCGGCTGATGTGCGCACCGAGGTGGGGCGCATTGGCGCCGCCGCTCTCGGGAAATGGCATGGCAGTGCCGGGCGGGAAGAACACGCTCGCCGCGCGCGTGTTCAGCGGGTGCCAGAACATCACGTCAGGCGTATAGCTCTTGCCGGCGAAGGCGTATTGATGTTCCCGCCGAGGTCGACCATCGAAATTCCGACGATTGAGGTCAAGGTCGGTTCCCATGGCGTCACATAGGGTGAGCCCGGCCAGCCGTCCCCATCCTTCAGGACGGCCAGCGTGTCTGCAGGTCCCGGAGCCGTACAGGTTCTTTGAGCACAGCAATCGGTCGGACGACCCGGGCGCGATCGTCGCGCCCTGACAGCTGGCGGCCTCGGCGGGCGTGCCCAGGAAGCAAACAATCATCAAGGCTGCCAACATGACCAGCACGGGAATTCCAACTCCGTGCCGATTCCGGTCTTTATCGAGGCTCCGAAAAGTTGGAAAGACTGCTGATCCGTTTCTGTTTTTGTTCGGCCTGTCACGCCGGAGGTCGCGGGTTCGAGCCCCGTCTCTCGCGCCATTTTTGGCAATATTTCCATAGCCTTTAGCCCGAGCCCATTTTCGCGTTTCGACGCTGTGAGCGGTTTTCGTTCCTCGAACCCTTGATGACGGTGCGCCGCGGCGAGCCGTACGACGGATGTGAGGTTCAGAAGATTGGGCGCCTGCAGATCGCGATGAGAGTCGATCGTGTTCCTCGGCGGGCGACCACGAGGGGCGCCCCTACGAGGTCGGCATGGCGCGTAGCCCCACGAGTTCGGCATGACGTAGGGGCGCCCCTCGTGGGCGCCCTCTTCGCAGCGGAAGACATTGACGGATGAGGCTGAGGCGGCCTCAGAGTGCAGGAAGCACGGCATCACGGTCGAAGAGCGTCCCGTGTTCTGGTTGGACCTCGATGGCCCGGAACGGACGGGGATCATTTTCGAGACCCGGGAGGGCAGGGGTCCCAAGCATCTTTGCCGGTGGTGCGCGACGACATCAACCAGATGGAGATGTGCCTGAAGCGCGGTCTCCGCGTTGAGCGCGTCGTCGCGCCACGATCGTGAGGCCGCCAATTCGCGGCGCTTTTTTCGTGCATCAATTGGGAGTTCTTCACGACTCTCCTCTCGGTCAACCCGGATGCCGTGTTGATGTATTGCGCCGATATCGATCTGCGCAGGAATACGGCCTTGCTCATCCATCTGCCCGGATGGCCGGCGCTTAAACCAGACACAATCGACATCGTTGCCTCATCAATTCTCGTCACGTCGACCGGGTATCCAGCTTTCCTGGAAGCCGCATGGCGAGGTTCGTGCGCAATATCCGCATTCTGGATACGACCAAGAGCTGTGGCGTCGCTCTGATCGAAAATAATTGATTGTTCAATTTTTAGTAGACCAACTAAGCTGCAATCTTAGGTAGGAGATGAATACCCAATCTTGGAGGAGACAACAGCCATGAGCGTTGCGCCGCGGGTACGTCGCTCGATCCAGGATCTGCAGGACGAGTTCGACAAAGGTAACAAGAAGCCGCTTGAAGACGTGATGCGTGCCTGGAAGGGCATCAAGGCGTTGCCACCCGACGATCCCAGATCTTTTTTCGTGCTCGGCGGCTATCACGGTGAGCCATTTCGCGGCGCGGGCTGGGGCAATTCGCAGTACTGGGGCGGCTACTGCAATCACGGCAACATCCTGTTCCCGACCTGGCACCGGGTCTATCTCCTGAAACTGGAAGACGCGCTGCGAAGCATTCCGGGCTGCGCGGACGTTGCGCTGCCGTTCTGGGACGAGACCAGCGATGCCTCCGTGAACAGCGGCATCCCGAGCGCACTCACCCAAAAGGACTTCACGCTGGACGGCCAGACGATCCCCAATCCGTTGCGGTCATTCGTGTTTCCCCGCGGCATCGTCGATCATCTCAGTCCGATCCCCGACGCCGATTACAGCAAGCCCGAGGGCTATGAGACGGTGCGGTATCCCCTTTCGGGTCTGGTCGGGACAGACGAGGACAGGGCGGCGACGGCGGCGCATAACGCAAAGTTTCCCAACTACGATGTCAACGTCGGACTTCTCAACGACAACATACGCAATTGGCTGTCCGCGACAGTCATCGTCGATGGAAAGCCGGTCGGAGGCGGGCATGTGAAGGACAGATACATGGCCTGTCTGAACGCGCCGAACTACACCGTGTTCTCCAATACGACGTCCGCAGCCCAATGGTACGACGACAAGGGGCAACGCGTCGTTCCCCTCGAAAGCCCGCACAACAGCATTCATCTTGCCGTCGGCGGCTTCGACCTCCCGAAGATTTTCGACGCATCTCCGATCGACGGGGCGAACGGCGACATGGGCGAGAACGACACCGCCGGTCTCGATCCGATCTTTTTCTTCCACCACTGCTTCGTCGACCGCGTGTTCTGGCTGTGGCAAAAGAAGAACGGGTTCACCGACAGGCTCGACATCATTCCGCAATACCCCGGCACGAATTCCGTCGACAGTCAGGGGCCGACGCCGGGCACGGCCGCCAATTCGTGGCTGACACTCGACTCGCCGCTTGACCCCTTCAAGCTGAGCGATGCCGGCAAGGAGCGGCCCTATACGTCGCGGGACTGCATCAACATCGAGAAACAACTGGGATATGCTTACGGGCCGGGCTCGCTCGACCAGCCTGCCTTGCTCGCGGCCGCATCCGGTGCCTCGCCGGGCGACAGAACGATCAGTGTGCGCGGTCTCAATCGCGCGCGGATCCGCGGGTCGTTTCTCATCAGTGCATTCGCGAATGTGGATGGAAGGCGGCAGCACATCGGAACCGAAGCGGTGCTGAGCCGCTGGCATGTCGACGGCTGTGCGAATTGCCAGACGCATATTGAGGGCAGGGCAGCCATCAGCATGCACGCGCTGGGCGAGGCGGCATCCCGGATCACCGCCGACCAGATCGAGGTTCAGGTGCGGACCCGCGATGGCATTCTTGGCAGCGTCTCTCAGCAGCGCGCGATGGCATCCCTGACCGCAGTTCTGGGGAAAAAGCCGTTCAAGGTCGAACTGCGATAGCCCTCGTGCTGGCATCCACGCAAGGAAGAATCGTTACGGAGTTTCGCCATGAAGCTTGGAATTCCGATATATGAAGGCGTCAATCTGCTCGACGTCGCAGGCCCTCTCGAAATGTTTTATTGGGCAGGCCAGGACAACGATTTGCAGTCGACTCTCATCTCTCGGGACGGTGGCGCCGTGACATCCATAAACGGCGTGCGCTTCGAGGCCCACGCGAGTTTCGCCCAGACGCCCGCACTCGACGTCCTGTGGGTTCCCGGGGGCGATCCTGCTGCGCTTCAGACCATCATGAAAAATCCCCAGTCTCCTTATCTGCAATATCTTCGCCAGATAGCCGCGAGCGCGAAATGGGTTTGCTCGGTATGCGAGGGCGCGCTGTTGCTCGCGCGCGCGGGATTGCTGGATGGCCATGAGGCGACCACGCACTGGTACTTCACCGCATGTCTGCAGAGCTTCCCCGACATCAAGGTGGATACCGACCGCCGGCGCTTTGTGATTTCTCGCAGTGCCTCCGGCAATCGGTTGACCGGCGGTGGCATCTCAGCAGGCCTCGATGAGGCGTTGATGCTCATTTCCCTGCTATTCGACGACAAGAGCGCCGAAGACGTACAGGTGTCGACGCAGTATTTTCCGAAACCGCCGGTGACGGGCGTAATTCCCCAGTCACCGGCATGCCCGATCAGATGGGACTGACCCGCGATCCGCGCTTGGTCGGCGGGCCGCACGCGGATGCGACGTTCGGCAGATTGGTCGCCTGGAGATCGCGATTGGATTCGATCGCGTTCACCATCTTGCGGGCGACCACGAGGGTCGCCCCTACGAGATCGGCATGGCGTAGTGGCGCCCCTCGTGGGCGCCCTGCTCGCAGCGGAGAACATTGACGGTCGAGGCTGAGGCAGCCGAAGAGCGCAAGAAGCGCGACGACCCGCGCCGATCGCTATCCTGCATGAACCCGAACGCGCAGTGTGGGCGCAGCGCCACCGCTGATCTCAAGGCGATTGCCGCGATAATTCAGCACGACGATTTGTCCGTCCTCGCGCCAGCGCGCCGTCTCGCCGTCGTCGAGATAGAGGCTGCCGGCCGCCGTTCCGTCGACATCCGCGAAAACGACTGCCGTGAGACCATTGTCGTCTTCGATCGGCACGATCGCGCCGGCCCGGACGAACAGCGGCAGGCGGCCGAGCGGCGCGGCTACCGTCACGCGGCGCCCTCCGTCAAAACGCGTGCCATCGTGCCAGTCGTACCAGCCACCGCGATGCGCGGGCAGACAGACCTCGCGCGTGGTCGCGTGCTGTTCGAGCACCGGCGCGACCAGGAGATCCGGACCCAGCATGAAGGCGTCTTCGACATCGCGCGCGGCCGGATCGGCGGCAAAGTCAGCGAACAGCGGCCGGACCGCAGGCACATGCTCGGCCGATGCCCTCCACATCTGGGTGTAGAGATAGGGTAGCAGCGCGTGGCGCAGGTCCAATACTGCCTTGACCTGCGGCAGCACCTCGCCGTGCATCCAGGGCGTGTTGACGACGCCGTTCGTCTTCCAGGAGTTCATCACCATGCGCGGCCACAGCGCGCAGAATTCGACGAAGCGGCAGAACAGTTCCGGTCCCGGCGACGGGCCGTGAAAGCCGCCGACGTCGTGGCCGATGTTGAAAAGACCCGACAGGCTCATGCTGAGGCCCTGGGTCAGGTTGTAGCGCAGCGTCTTCCAGGCCGTCTCGTTGTCGCCGCTCCAGGTCTGGCCGTAGCGCGCGATGCCGGCGCCGCCGGCGCGGGTGACCGTGTAGGGACGCTTTGCGAGATTGTGCTCGGCCTCCGTCTCGTAGGCGAGCTTGTGCATCAAGAGCGCCTGCGCCGGGCGCGCCAGCGACAGGGCATAGGGACGGCCGTCGCCGTCGGCGACGGCGTCCTCGTCCCAGATCTCATATTCGTTGTTGTCGCTCCACACCGCGGTGACGCCGTAGGCCAGCAGCGCGTCGCGAATGCCGTCGGCCCACCACTTTCGGCCGGCCGGATTGGTGAAGTCGACATGGAAGCCGAGGCCATCCCAGAACTGCGCGACCGCGGGCTCGCCGGTCTCGCCGTCCCTCACCAGAATTCCCTTCGCGCGCGCCTCCGCGAGCTTCGGATGGTCGTCGAGCAGGCAGGGTTTGATGTTGGTGACCGGCTGCAGGCCGGCAGCCTTGAGGCGGGCCATGGTCGCCGCCGGATCGGGAAACTTGTCGTGGTTCCAGTTGAAGACGTAGCGGCGATGGCCGATCGAGGTGTAGCCGGAGCCGAAATGAAAACTGTCGCAGCGGATGCCGTGACGGGCGCAGTCCTCGATGAAGCCGGTGATGCGGGCGTCGGCGTCGGGCGCATCGGCGATGGTCATCGTGGTCATGGCAAAGCCGAGCGTCCAGCGCGGCGCAAAGGCCTGGCCGCCGGTCAGCCAGGAGAAGCGCCGCGTCACGTGAGGCACGGTCGGGCCTGACAGGACGTAGTAGTCGAGATCGCCGTCCTCGGCGCGGTAGCTGCGGAACAGGCCGTGGTAATTGTCGATGGTGCAGCCGAGGTCGACCGCGCCGAGTGCCAGATTGTCGTAGAAGATGCCGTGGGCGCCGCGCGCGCCGTCGACGATGAAGAACGGCAGCATCTTGTAGAGCGGATCCGACAGTTCGGCGTCATAGCCGCAGGGATCGACGGCATCGATCGCGAAGCGGCGGCCGGTGCGGTCGAGCGGACCTGCCTTGTCGCCGAGACCATAGTGGCGCTCGTCCTCGTGCCGATCCATCGCATGGGAGAGCGCGGCGGTCTTGCGTGAGACAAAATAGGCCTGGGTTGGGCGGTCGCGCAGGAAGGGTGCTGTCTCGCCCTCGCGACGCCAGGCGATGCCGAACGGCGCAAGCCGCACTTCCGCGACGAGGCCCGCCGCCGCGATCGTGACGACGCCGTCGTTCTCTGTGGCCGTCGTGGTCGGATTGGAGAACCCGGCAAGAGAATCCCGTGGCCGGCCTTCGAATGGCGGCTCCAGCCGGTTCGGTGCGATCGCCCAGCCGCGGTCGAGCCGGTACCCTTCCATCCGGCGCAAGGTGACGCGGCCGATATCGCCTTCGAGAATCGCGACACGGATCGTCGCCAGCGGTGCGGCGGCGGGAGCGGTCGAAACTTCGAACAGCGCGGCATTGCCGTCGAGGCCGAGGAAACGGCCATGGGTCAGGGCTTTCATCAGGCAGAACTCCGGGGAAGATCAGGGGCGGGCGATGGCCGCGCCGGTCGCGTCGAACAGATGCAAATGATCGGGTGAGAAACGGATGCTGATCGTTTTGCCGCGCGACAACGGCGTCTGGCCGTCGCAACGGAGCGTGATCTGCGGCAGGTCGGCAGCAGCGGCATAGACGAAGGTCTCGCCGCCGAGATGTTCGACCAGATCGACGGTCACGTCGAGCGTGCCGCGCTCCGGAACGATCGCGATATGTTCGGGACGGATACCGACGGTGACCGCGGCACCCTGCGTCAGATCGGGTGCGGCCTGCGGCACCGCCAGTTCGGCCGCGCCGATCCGAAGCCGCAAGCTTGCGGCATCGACGGACACGACCGTGGCGGGCAAGAGATTCATGCGCGGCGAGCCGATGAAACCCGCGACGAACAGGTTGGCCGGGCAGTTGTAGAGATCGAGCGGGGCGCCGATCTGCTCGATGCGGCCGGCGCGCAGCACCACGATGCGGTCGGCGAGCGTCATCGCCTCGACCTGGTCGTGGGTCACATAGATCATGGTGCCGCCAATCTCGGCATGCAGCGCGGCGAGTTCCTTGCGGGTCGCGACGCGGAGCTCGGCGTCGAGGTTCGACAGCGGCTCGTCGAACAGAAAGATCTTTGGGTCGCGCACGATGGCGCGGCCGATCGCGACGCGCTGGCGCTGGCCGCCGGAGAGCTGCTTTGGCTTGCGGTCGAGATAATCGGTGAGCCGCAGCATGGTCGCCGCGCGCGCCACGCGCGCGTCGATCTCGGCGCGGGCAAGGCCCATGTTCTCCAGCGCAAACGCCATGTTTTTCGCGACGCTCATATGCGGATAGAGCGCGTAGGACTGGAACACCATGGCGAGCCCGCGGTCGCTGGCGGGCAGGTTTGTCACGCGCGCGCCGTCGATGAAGATCTCGCCGCTGCTCAGCGTTTCGAGCCCGGCGATCATGCGCAGCAGCGTCGACTTGCCGCAGCCGGAGGGACCGACGAAGACGACGAACTCGCCGTCCTTCACATCGAGATCGATGCCGTGCAGGACATCGATGCTGCCGAAGGATTTGCGCGCGGCTGTGAGTTTCAAGTCAGCCATGGTTGGCGGTCCAATCGGTCACTTCATGCCCGTCGAGCCGATGCCCGTGGCGATGAAGCGCTGGAGGAAGACGAAAACGAGGGTGACCGGGATCAGCGTCACGACCGTCATCGCGAGCAGATAGTGCCACTGGGTCTGCAGCTCGCCCTGGAAGGCGTTGAGACCGATCTGCAGCGTGTAGACCTCGGTCTTGGTCAGGACCGAGAGCGGCCACAAAAATTCGTTCCAGCGCCACATGATCGAGAAGATCGCGAGCACGGCGAGCGCTGGCAGCGTCAGCGGCATGACGATGCGCCAGTAGATCTGCCACTCCGAGGCCTTGTCCATGCGCGCGGCCTCGATCAGGTCTTTTGGCAGCGTCAGCATGTACTGCCGCAGCAGGAACACGCCGGTCGGCGTCGCTGCGCCCGGCAGGATCACCGCCCACAGCGAATTGACCAGTCCGAGCTTGGTCACGACCAGGTAGACCGGCACCAAAATGATGGTGATCGGGATCATCAGCGTGCCGATGACAGCGAGGGACGCGGCGGCCTTGCCGCGAAACTCGTAGACGGCGAGCGCATAGGCCGCCATCGAATTGATCAGCAGCGTGATCAGGGTCGCGACCACCGTCACGACCACCGAATTGCGCAGGTAAGTCGTGAAGGCGAACTGCCGAAGCGGCTCGGTGTAGTTCGAGGTCGCCAGCGCGACGCGCCGGACCGGCTCGCGCTTGTCGATCGCGATCCGGACCTGCTGCGACGGATCGGCCGGATCGATCATGACAGCGACCAGCCCGATGCGGCGGAGCTGGGCGAGCTCCTTGACCGTCCCGTCCGGCAGCGTCGCCCGAAACAGCGGCAGGGGCTGCGGCTGGCCTGGCACCGCCACCTCGGCTTGCGCAAAGGGGAGAAATGACGGCGGGAATTCGAGCAGCGCGCTCTGGGTCTTGAACGAGGAGACGACGAGCCACAGCACCGGAGCGAACATCATCACGACGCCGAGCGCGAGATAGGCGTAGGCCGCGATGTCGGTCCAGTGCACGGGGCGGCCGGCGCCATTGCGTTTGTTGCCAAGCAGGCCGGTGAGGCTCGCCATCTCAGGCCTCCTTGCGCCGCGCGACGGCGAGCTGCATCAGGGTGAGGACGAACAGCACGAGACCGAGGACGACCGACGCCGCGGCGGCGAGGCCAAAATTCTGAACCTGGTTCGCGAACGCGGTCTCGTAGATGTACTGCACGATCATCAGCGTTGCAGTGCCCGGACCGCCGCCGGTCAGCACGAACACCTCGTCAAAGGTCTGCACGCCGCGGATCAGCGACAGCACGATCACGACGATCAGGTTCGGCCACAGCAGCGGCAGTGTGATCCGCACCAGCACGCGCCAGCGCGGGGTTCTGTCCATCTCGGCCGCCTCGTAGAGATCGGTCGGGATCGCCTGCAGGCCGGCGAGCAGGATCAGCGTGTAAAACCCCATATGGGCCCACACCGACACGAACACGGCCCAGAACATCGCCCATCCGGGATCGACGAAGAACAGGATCTTTTGGCCGCCAAGCGTGGTGATCGCCGCGTTGAGCAGCCCGTCGCGCTGCAGGATCCACTTCCAGATCAGCGCGACCACGACAGGCGACAGCAGCACGGGAAAGAAATACACCGCGCGAAAAAAGCCGCGGGCGCGGATCTTCATGTTCAGGACGAGCGCGGTCGCGAGCGAAAACACGACCATCGCCGTGACCTGGAACACGACGAAGCGCGCCGTGTTGCTGACGCCGCGCCAAAAATGATCCTCGCGGCAGCTTCCCGGGTCGAGATAGGACCCGCAGTCGAACAGGTAGGCGTACTGCTCGGCGCCGACATAGGGCCGCTGCGACGGGAACAGCGCGGTGCCGCCGGTGACCGAGAACACCACGTTGATGCCGATCGGCAGGAACACGAACAGGCCGAAGAACAGGAAGTTCGGCGCCAGAAAGACGTAGGGCATGCGGCCGGCGCCGATCAGGCGCTGCAGCCCTCGCATCGGCGGATCCAACAGGCCGAGCACGATCCGGATCGGCCATGCCGCCAGCTCGCCGAGCCGCGCGCGCATAGCCGGCGCCGCAGCGCCGCTCCCTTGCGTCATCGACGGCTGGTTCGACATTGCTGGCCCGCGCTGCCCGGCTTCACTGCTTGTTGCGTTCGGCGATCTGCTGGGCGACGTCGGCGGTGATGCGCTTATAGGCCTCGTCCAGCGTCGTCTCGCCGGAGACCGCCTGGCCGAGCCGGCTGATCACGGCGTTGAAGATGATCCGGCTGTTGACATAGCCCTGGGTCCGGTAGGCGACGTCCGAAATATCGCTGGCACTGCGGCCAAAGACCTTGAGGGCCGCAGCAGCTTCGGGGCTGGCCGAGGGATAATCGACGCCCTTTTTGGCGAGGCCGAGATGGCCGGGCACGAACAGGCTGCGCGAATAGAACTCGGCAAGCACGGGCTCGCTGGCGAGATAGTCCATCAGGCGCGCGACTTCCTGCGGGTGTTTCGTGCTCTTGAATGCGACCAGCGCCGCGCCGCCCGGCATGCTCGAACAGCCGCCCGGCCCGCACGGATTGGGCACCGCGATCCAGTCAAAGTCGTTGCCGATGGTCTTGGCGAACTGGGCGGTCTGCCAGGAGCCCGAGAGATACATCACGACCTGGGCGTTCTTGAACTCGTCATTGGCGCCGCGATAGGCGGAGCCGGCAACCGAGCCCCACATCTCCTTCGACATGACGCCGCTCTTGTGCCAGTCGTAGACGAGCTGGGCCGCGCGCTTGAAACCGTCGTCGACGACCTCCGGCTCGCCATTGGCGCCGAACACCTTCGTGCCCTGCGACATCGCGACCGCATAGAAGCGGTGGCCGGAGCGGTCGAGCGCGAGCGGGAAGGGCGCCTGCACCTTGGCAGCGACCTCCTTCACGGCCTTGGCCCAATCCTCCCACGTCGCCTTCTCACCGGGCATGGCAATGCCGGCCTGCTCAAACAGCGTCTTGTTGACGAACGGGCCGGTCACCGTCAGCTGCGTCATGAAGCCGGGGATCGCTTTGGTGTCGCCGGCGGGCCGCATCCAGGCGAGGAACGGTCCGAAATTCGCCTCCCAATAAGCGGGGTCCTTCAGATAGGGCCTGAGGTCGAGCGCGTAGCGCGACAGGCCGCCCATGTCGGTGACGCGCGCAAGATCCGGTCCCTGTCCCGACGCGAGCTGCACGGGCAGAGTCTCGTTGATCGCCTTGAACGGCACCTGGTCGAGGACGACCTCGATGTCCTTGTTGTCAGCCTGAAAACGCTTGAGCAGGTCGGCCATGACCTCGCCCTCGTTGCCGTCCGAGTACCAGGTCATGCGCAACGTCGTTGCATTGGCCGCGATCGGGGCACTGAGGCTGGTGAGCAAAACGAGGGCGGCTGTCGTGATGATGGATGTGGCGGCGCGCATGGCCGTTTCTCCTCCCTGGCCGCGCTGGTTCTCCAGCGGCGATCGGCCCGTGATCGGAGCCCTTTCGCCTTCGCGGTGTTGATCGTTTCCTCCGGCACCAAGCGTGCCGCTTTTGCCTGCTCGACGCATGTGGCGCCGGAGCCGCAGGTGTATTAGGTTATCTTTGGCAAACGTTTGCCAAACCTGTCAAGTGCTCGATTCGGGTTATTATTCAAAAAATGCGGGTGCGAGCCCCGAGCAAGGTTGCTCCGAGAGGACCATGAGAAGACCATCCGATCAGGCCAGAGCGAGGCCGACGCCTGGAGACGTGTCGCTGGCCACCGTCGCCGCACGGGCCGGAGTCTCGGTCTCGACGGTGTCGCGGATCGTCAATGGCGAGACTCGCCGGGCATCGCCGGAGACCGTCGCCCGCGTGCGCGAGGCGATCGAGGCGGTCGGCTACTGGCCCAATCCGGCCGGCCGGGCACTGCGGCGTGGCGAGAGCCAGCTGGTCGCCGTGCTCGCGGCCAATCTCGACAATCCGGCGATGGCGACGATCGCGAGTTCGACGGAGACGGCGCTTCGCGAGGCGGGCTACGTCACGATCCTCTGCGATACGCATGACCGGGCCGAACTGCAGGACGAATATCTCGTGGCAATGCGCGCGCAGCGGGTGCGCGGCTTTGTCCTGATCGCAGCGGTCGCAAGTCCCGGCCTCAAGGAGATTTCGGAGCAAAGCGCGCCGGTCGTGTTCGTCAACCGCCGCAATCCGGTCGGATCCGGCGCCTTTGTCGGGATCGATGACCGGGCGGCCGGTGCCGCGGCGGCGGAGCATTTTTTCGCCAGTGGACGTCGCCGCCTTGCCGTGGTGTCGCCGCGCGAGGGCTCATCGGCCTCGAGCGGGCGCGTCGGTGGTTTTGTCGCGCGGCTTGCCGATCTCGGTTGGCCCGAGGAGACGATCATCCGCGAGCAGGGCGAAGGTCTGTCGCATCTGCAGGTCGGATACGATGCCGCCACGCGCCTGCTCGGCGCGGCAGCGATGCCCGATGCCGTTCTCTGCGTCAGCGACCAGATCGCCTACGGCATTGCCCGGCGCGCCCGCGAGCAGGGCCTCGCTATCCCCGGCGATTGCGAACTCGTCAGCATCGATGGCACGCCGCTGAGCCGGTGGGTGGCGCCGTGGCTGAAATCGATTGAAATCCCCTATGGCGTCTACGGAGCCGAGATCGTGGCCGGCCTGAAGGCGATCTGGAGCGGCGAGGCCGCCGGGGAACGGCTGCTGCCGATCCGTCGCGAGGCGCTGTCGAGCGGGACCGGATAATCGGACCGGGCAACAAAAAGGCCGCCCGGAGGCGGCCACTCGCAAAACCCGTCGGAAGATGGCTCAGCGGACCAGCGAACTGTCCGAACTGGTTATCGTTACCGGCTTGCCGGCCTTGATGACCTGAACTGTCTGGCTGTAGTCCACGTTTGTGCGGGCCGCCATGCCAAACGTGGCCACCACCGCGCCCGCGACCAGCGCCACCAGCACGATCTTCATATGCGTCGCACGATCCGCGGAATGGATGGAGTGGTTCATCTGAGCCTCCCGGCGTCTCAAGGCGCCTTGGTTGGCTACATCCATAAGCTGCATCTGTTTCCGCCCGGTTTCATCGGGTTCCCAAAATGGTTTCATGGAGCGGGAACTCGCGTTTCGCTTTGCCGGACAACGGTAGCGGGCTGCGCAGCCGGGGGGTGTCGGCCGGGAGACGCGGCAATCCCGTCACGCGGCACGCGCGATGTCGGCGCGGATGGTCCGGGCGGCCCACACGAACAGCAGCGCGCCGAGCATCGTCGTCAGGCTCGCTGACAACAGGGAGTAGCGCACGGCGTCAGTGCCGTAATCGTTCTTCAGGGCGTCGTTGATCATGCCGACCGTGAGCGGGCCGACGCCCTGACCAAAGCAGGTCGCGGTCAGCGCGATCAGCGCCGACGCCAGCGCGCGCATCGAGGGCCGGGCCACGGTCTGGGCGATGGCAAAGATCGGTCCGAGATGAAAGCCGACCAGGAATGAGGTGAGGGCGAGCGCGGTCACCATGGTCGAGAAATCCGGTGTCAGCATGCACAGCGCAAACATCGGTCCCGCCAGTCCGGACATGATCGCCGGCGCCCACAGCTTCCAGCGGTCGTCGCGGCGGCTGATCTGCGCCACCAGAAGGCCGCCAAGCAGCGTGCCGGCCATCCCGGCGAGGCCCTTGAAAGTGCCGGCATAGGTGCCGATCTCGGCGCTCGAGAGATGATGAACGCGCGCCAGAAAGGGCGGCACCCAGGCCGCGGTCGCATAATTGGTGTAGGTGGTGAGGCAGAAGCCGACCAGCACGATCACAAAGCTCTGCTGCGAGGCCAGAAAGCGCAGCGTGGCGCCGAGCGGTTCGCGGACAAACGTCTCGGCCATCGCGCCGCGCTTCGGCTCCGGGATCGTCAGCCAGAGCAGTGCGGCGAGCGCGATGCCGGGCAGGCCGGCGACGAAGAACGCCATCCGCCAGCCATAGTGCTGGTTGACGAAGCCGCCGATGAAATAGCCGAGAAAGATCCCGAGATAGGTGCCGATCGCGAAGATGCCGAGCGCGCGGGGGCGTTCGTTCTTGCTGAAGAGATCGGCGACGATCGACTGCGAGGCGGGCGAGCTGCCGGATTCGCCGAGCCCGACGCCGATCCGCGCCAGCGCAAGCGAGGTCACGTTGGTGGCCATGCCGCAGAGGAAAGTCATGGCGCTCCAGAAGGCGAAGGCCAGCGCAACGATGTTGCGGCGGTTGAGGCGGTCCGCGAGGCGGGCGATGGGAATGCCGAGCAGCGAATAGAACAGCACGAAACCGAACCCGGCGAGCAGACCCATGGTGGTGTCGCTGAGCGAGAACTCCTTCTTGATCGGCTCGATCAGGACATTGAAGATGGTGCGGTCGAGGAAGTTGAGGGCGTAGACCGCCGTCAGGACGCCAAGCACGTAATAGCGCCGCGCCGACGGCGCCGCTGTCATGTCAGTCGGTCTGACGGCCTGCGGCGCGATATCAACCATCATGTCCCCCGGCTATGTTTCTTCTTTAAGACTGGAAGTTATCTCAGGATTCCCGAATGAAATTTCCTGCCTCGAACTGAACCGCCGGGCCGTTTTGGTCGAACGACACCCCGATCGGATCCTTGCCCGCGGCGAGCGCCTCCAGCTGCTCGGTCAACAGGCGGCGGATCATCAGGATGCCGCGGTCGCTCTGGCCAAAATGCTCCTCCGAGTGGATGGTCTGCGCGCCCTGGCCGACCTGGGCCTCGTAATCGCCGGGGAATTGCTGGTGCTCCGCCTCGGTCATGTCCCACCAGAATTTTCCGTTGAATTTCGACCGCATCCGGCCGATGTCGCCTGACTGCTTTACCCGTCCGGCGACATAGATGCGGAAGGAGGTGTCGTCGATCGGCAGCGTCCAGCCGATGGACTCGACCCTGGCGAATTGTGCAACCCGCGGATTGGGCACCACCCGCAGCGTGGGGAGGGCGGCTTCCGTCACGCGGTAGAACACCTTGCCGTCGTCCTGGCGGCGGATCGAGCGCACCAGCATGCCGCGCGGCGACGTCTCGAAGGCGACTTCCGGCATCGAGGCCATCATGTTGGTGAACTGGGCGCCGCTGAAGGAGCCGTGCAGCACCGGGACGTGATAGGGGTCGACCACATTCTCAAAGTGCTGCAGCCAGTTGCAGGGGATGATGGCGGGCCCGCCGCCGCCGATCGAAGAATCGTCGGCCTCGACGAACTCGCCCTCGTCCATGGTCTCCAGGCATTCGTAGCGCGGCAGCACCGGCTTTTTCTCGGCCGGTCCCAGATAGGCGAAGATCAGCCCGTAGCGCTCCTCGACCGGGTACCATGGCTGGCGCACCTTGTCCTTGAACTGGCCGCCGTCCGGTTCGCAGGGCTGCTCCAGGCAGTGCCCCTCAGTGTCGAACTTCCAGCCGTGATAGCAGCAGCGGATACCGTCGTCTTCGACCCTGCCATAATAAAGGGTGGTGCCGCGATGGCAGCAGCGCGCATGCAAGAGCCCGGCGCGGCCGCCCCGGTCGCGAAACAGGATCAGGTCTTCGCCGAGGACGCGCACTTTTCTGGGGATATCGGTGGCGTCGGACACAAGCCCGACCGGGTGCCAGTAGCGGCGCAAAAGCTCGCCCATTGGCGTCGCCCGGCCGACCGACGTCAGCTCGGTGCGGGTCGAGGGCGGCCGCAATGCGTAGCCGGTGCCGTGTTCGCGATCCCGCTGCGAGATGGTCATGGTCGTTGCCTCCGCGCTCGCCTGTTCATTCCGGGATGACAAGCCTTGATGCGAGTGGATCGCAGATAGATGACAATGTCAACGATATCTGTTGAAGCCAGTTTGAGTTGCATTTACCGCAAGCGCGGTAGCCTTCGCAGCGGGAGTCTTGGCAGCGGGGCGTTTTGTCGGCAAAGGTTGGTCATGACTGAGGATGCAGGACAGGTCGCGCTGACGGATGACGTCGCGGAGCTGGCGCCGATCACGGCGATGCTGTCGTCGCGGCTGATGGTGCTCGCCAACCTGCTCAAGCGCGGCGCCATTATCCGTTACAAACGGCTGGTCGGGCTATCGTCGGTCGAGTTCGGGCTTGTGGCCTCGCTCGGGCGGCGGCCGCCGATGAGCGTGGCGCGGCTGGCGGACGCCGTCGGCATGGACAAGGGCCAGATCAGCCGGGCCCTTGCCGGTCTCGTCTCGCGAAAACTGGTGGCGCGATCGGGCAACCCGCGGGACAACCGGGAGGTGCTGGTCTGCCTGACCCGGGCCGGACTTGCCGCCCATGATGCGATCGTCGCGGGGGCCCAGGAGCGCATGGAGCGGCTGCTGGAGGGGCTGTCCGAGCGGGAGATGGCGATGCTGCTCGATCACATCGATCGGCTGACGGTCAAGGCCGAAGCCATGCTGGCAACGGAGCGCGAGCTGGATTGATTCCGGCGGGCGCGTTGCTCCCGAGATGGACGATTTGCAATCGGCTCGCGCGTTGCGATACACCGCCGCAACACTTAACTGCAGTTTGCCAGCGTGGCACAAACCGTCAAAAGAGGTTGTCTTGCGCGCTCTGTTGCGCTGCGCTAAGCCTCCAGAACAGTTCCAATCCAAGCGAATCTGCGGCATTCCAAGGCCGTAAGCTCATCAAGGTAGCGCCGATGACCGGCATCCTGCAGAATTATCTTCCACTTGTCGTGTTCATAGGGGTGGCGGCCGTGATCGGCCTCGTGCTGCTGATCGCCCCGTTCGTGGTCGCGTTCCAGCAGCCCGATCCCGAAAAGCTTTCGGCCTATGAATGCGGATTCAACGCATTCGATGACGCCCGGATGAAGTTCGACGTCCGCTTCTACCTGGTCGCCATCCTTTTCATCATCTTCGACCTGGAAGTGGCGTTCCTGTTTCCGTGGGCAGTGGCGTTCGGCAAGCTCGGCGCGACCGGCTTCTGGTCGATGGTCGTGTTTCTCGGCGTGCTGACGATCGGTTTCGCCTATGAATGGAAGAAAGGCGCGCTGGAATGGGATTGACCGCCACACCCCAGGGAACCGGGCCGGCGATTGTGCGGGCCCCGACCGGTATTCTTGATCCCGCGACCGGCAAGCCGGTCGGCGCCAATGATCCGTATTTCCTCGAGGTCAACCACGAGCTGTCGGACAAGGGCTTTTTCGTCGCTGCCGCGGATGACCTGATCACCTGGGCCCGCACCGGCTCCCTGATGTGGATGACCTTTGGGCTCGCCTGCTGCGCGGTCGAGATGATGCAGGTGTCGATGCCGCGCTACGATGTCGAGCGTTTTGGCTTCGCCCCGCGCGCCTCGCCGCGGCAGTCCGACGTCATGATCGTGGCCGGCACGCTGACCAACAAGATGGCGCCGGCGCTGCGCAAGGTCTACGACCAGATGCCGGAGCCGCGCTACGTCATCTCGATGGGCTCCTGCGCCAATGGCGGCGGCTATTACCATTATTCCTACTCGGTGGTGCGCGGCTGCGACCGCATCGTTCCGGTGGATATCTACGTGCCGGGCTGTCCGCCGACCGCGGAGGCGTTGCTCTACGGCGTGCTGCTCCTGCAGAAGAAGATCCGGCGCACCGGCACGATTGAACGCTGAAGGTTTTTGTCATGGACGACGGCAAGCTCGACGGTTTGGGGCAGACGATCGTGAGCGCGCTTCCCGGCGCAGCGCTCGGCCATTCCGTGGCGTTCAATCAGCTGACAGTCGCGATTCAGGCCGAGAAGATCGTCGAGGTCGCAAAATACCTGCGCGACGACCCCTCCTGCCGCTTCGTCAACATCACCGACATCACGGCGGTCGACTATCCCGGCCGCGACAAGCGTTTTGACGTGGTCTACCACTTCCTGTCGCCGACCCTGAACACGCGCATCCGCCTCAAGGCGGAGGCCGACGAGACCACGCAGGTGCCGTCGATCATAGAGGTGTTTCCCGGGGCCGACTGGTTCGAGCGTGAGGCCTATGACCTCTACGGCGTGATCTTCACCGGTCATCCGGACATGCGTCGCATCCTGACCGACTACGGTTTTGATGGCCACCCGCTGCGCAAGGACTTTCCGCTCACCGGTTTTGTCGAGGTCCGCTACGACGATCAGGAGAAGCGGGTGCTCTACGAGCCCGTTCGCCTCAACCAGGAATTCCGCAAGTTCGATTTCCTCTCGCCCTGGGAAGGCGCCGATTATCCGGTGCTGCCCGGCGACGAGAAGGCCGGACCGAAATCGTGAGTCTCTTCGCTGCTCGCCATTCCCTACTCGCCCACTCACGGAGGGCGCCCCATGAATGAACAAAGCCCGGCCTTACGCAACTTCACCATCAATTTCGGACCGCAGCATCCGGCGGCGCACGGCGTGCTGCGGCTGGTGCTGGAGCTCGACGGCGAAGTCGTCGAGCGGGTCGATCCGCATATCGGCCTCCTGCATCGCGGCACCGAAAAGCTGATCGAGCAGAAGACCTATCTGCAGGCGATCCCGTATTTCGACCGGCTCGACTATGTCGCGCCGATGAACCAGGAGCATGCCTTCTGCCTCGCTGCGGAAAAGCTGCTCGGCATCGAGGTGCCGCGCCGCGGCCAGTTGATCCGGGTGCTGTATTGCGAGATCGGCCGCATCCTGTCGCACCTCCTCAACGTCACCACGCAGGCGATGGACGTCGGCGCGCTGACCCCGCCTTTGTGGGGTTTCGAGGAGCGCGAGAAGCTGATGGTGTTCTACGAGCGCGCCTCCGGCTCGCGCATGCATGCGGCCTATTTCCGCATCGGCGGCGTGCACCAGGACCTGCCGCCAAAGCTGATCGACGACATCGACGCCTGGTGCGATCCGTTCCTGAAGGTGGTCGACGATCTCGACCGGCTGCTCACCGCCAACCGCATCTTCAAGCAGCGCAATGTCGACATCGGCGTGGTGACGCTGCAGCAGGCCTGGGAATGGGGTTTTTCGGGCGTGATGGTGCGCGGCTCGGGCGCCGCCTGGGATTTGCGCAAGGCGCAGACTTACGAGTGCTACGCCGAGATGGATTTCGACATCCCGATCGGCAAGAACGGCGACTGCTACGACCGCTATCTGATCCGCATGGAAGAGATGCGCCAGTCCGTGCGCATCATGAAGCAGTGCATCCAGAAACTGCGCGCAGGCGACGGGCAGGGGCCGGTCGTGGTGGCCGACAACAAGATCGCACCGCCCAAACGCGGCGAGATGAAGCGCTCGATGGAGGCGCTGATCCATCATTTCAAGCTCTATACCGAAGGCGTGCGCGTGCCCGAGGGCGAGGTCTATGCCGCGGTCGAGGCGCCGAAGGGAGAGTTCGGCGTCTATCTGGTCGCCGACGGCTCCAACAAGCCCTACAAGTGCAAGATCCGTGCGCCGGGTTTTGCGCATCTGCAGGCGATGGATTTCATCTGCAAGGGGCACCTGCTGGCCGACATCTCGGCCGTCCTCGGCTCGCTCGACATCGTGTTCGGAGAGGTCGATCGGTGACGGGGCAAGCGCCAATCCAGTTCGATCGCGCTTCAGGGGTGCTCGAAGGAGCAAACCTCTGGGAGCGGACGGCTGCGCTGGCGCTGTCGACGGGATCAAAAATCTCGTCGCATTTTTCGCATATGGGCTACAACGCCTGCGCCAATCTGCTGCGCAAGACGCTGCCGGAACGCAACATCGCTATCAGGCTGAATGAAGACGCGGTGTTCGAGTTCCCCTATGGCGACGGCTATTGGAGCAAGCTGCTCAACCGCGCCTATACCTACGAGGACGAGCTCGAGCTGCTGTTCGAGGATTCCGTTGACGTCGACTACGTGCTGATCGATTGCGGTGCCAATTACGGCTACTGGTCGGTGCTGGTCTCGAGCCGGCCGTTCGGCGCGCACAAGGCGATCGCGATCGAGCCGTCGGCGGAGAACTTTCCAAAGCTTGCCAACAATGCGCATGTCAACGGCGATCGTTTCGAGGCGATGAAGTGCGCGATCGGGGCGGCGCGGGGCACGGCGCGGCTGTCCGGCACCAAGCACGAGGCCTTCAGCATCGCAGGTACGAACGCCGGCGGCGAGGAGGTCCCGGTGCTCGCGCTCGACAACCTGATCGACGACGGCAAGGTCGCAAGCCGCGGAAAGTACCTGATCAAGCTCGACGTCGAGGGCGTCGAGATCGAGGCCATCAAGGGCGGTGCGCGGCTGCTTGGCGCCGACAGCGTGATCCTGTGCGAGGAGCATGGTAACGATCCCGACCACACCGTCTCACGCTACATTCTCGACCAGACCCCGCTCAAGCTGATCGTCTACGACCCGCGTTCGAAGCGGCTGGAAACCGTGACCGAATTGTCGATCCTCGACCGCATCAAGGTCTCGACCCACGTCGGCTACAACGTGTTCGGCACCGCCAGCAGCTTCTGGCTGGAGCGGATCGACGCGCTGAACGCGAAGACCGCACGCCGCATGCAATGAAAGACTGAAAGCACCATGTCCGTCCGCCGTCTTGCACCGAAGGAATTGCAGCCCGCGAGCTTCACGTTCACGGAGGAGAACCTGGCGTTTGCAAAAGGGGAGATCGCAAAATATCCGCCCGGCCGTCAGGCCTCGGCGGCGATCGCGATCCTGTGGCGGGTCCAGGAGCAGCACGAGGGCTGGGTTTCGGAAGCCGCGATCCGCGCGGTCGCCGACCTGCTCGAGATGCCCTACATCCGCATGCTGGAGATCGCGACCTTCTACACCATGTTCCAGTTGCAGCCGGTCGGCAAGAAGGCGCATGTCCAGGTCTGCGGCACCACGCCCTGCCGCCTGCGCGGCGCCGGCGACCTGATCGAGGTGTGCCAGAGCCGCATCCATCACGACCAGTTTCATCTGTCGAAGGACGGCGATTTCAGCTGGGAAGAGGTGGAGTGCCTGGGCGCCTGCGTGAATGCGCCGATGGTGCTGATCTGGAAGGATACCTATGAGGACCTCACCAAGGAAAGCTTCGGCAAGGTGCTGGACGGCTTTGCGTCAGGCAATCCGCCAAAACCCGGACCGCAGAATGGCCGCCAGTTCTCCGCGCCCATCACCGGGCCGACGACGCTGAAGGAAACCACATGAGGCGTGATGGCGTGACAAAGGCGCTGGCCGAGGAGAGGAGTGCGGCGATGAAGCATTGGCGCTACATCGCTCTGCATACCGTCGTCGCGGCGGCCTTCATTTTTGTGTTGCAGCGTTACACGCTGCAAGCGTCGCTTGAAACGAGCCTGTTGTGGGCGCTGGTGCTTGGCGGCTGCGCCGCCGGCCTCGCCTACAGGCAGTCCAACCGCTGATCGGGAAAGTCTTCATGCTCGACGACAAGGACCGCATCTTCAAGAATCTCTACGGCCTCCACGATTGGGGCCTCGAAGGCGCACGGGCCCGCGGCGCCTGGGACGGCACCAAGGCGATCATCGACAAGGGGCGTGACTGGATCATCGCCGAGATGAAGGCCTCCGGCCTCCGTGGCCGCGGCGGGGCGGGATTCCCGACCGGGCTGAAATGGTCGTTCATGCCGAAGGAATCGACCGACGGCCGGCCGAGCTATCTCGTGGTCAATGCGGACGAGTCCGAGCCCGGCACCTGCAAGGACCGCGAGATCATGCGGCACGATCCGCATCTCTTGGTCGAAGGCTGCCTGCTCGCCAGCTTCGCGATGAATGCGCATGCCTGCTACATCTATGTGCGCGGCGAGTTCATCCGGGAGCGCGAGCACCTGCAGGCCGCGATCGATCAGGCCTATGAGGCAAAACTGATCGGCAAGGACAACGTCAATGGCTGGCCGTTCGATCTCTATGTCGCGCACGGCGCCGGCGCCTATATCTGCGGCGAGGAGACCGCGCTGCTGGAGAGCCTCGAGGGCAAGAAGGGCCAGCCGCGGCTAAAGCCGCCATTTCCGGCCAATGTCGGCCTGTTCGGCTGCCCGACCACGGTCAACAATGTCGAGTCGATTGCGGTCGCGCCGGACATCCTGCGCCGCGGCGCGGCCTGGTTCGCCGGCATCGGTCGGCCCAACAATGTCGGCACAAAACTGTTCTGCATATCAGGCCATGTCGAGCGCCCCTGCAATGTCGAAGAGGCGATGGGCATCCCGTTCCGCGAACTGATCGAAAAGCATTGCGGCGGCATCCGCGGCGGCTGGGACAATCTCAAGGCTGTCATTCCCGGCGGCTCGTCGGTGCGCATGGTTCCGGCCGAGCAGATCATCGACACGCCAATGGACTTTGACAGCCTCGGCAAGCTGCGCTCGGGATTGGGCACCGCTGCCGTCATCGTGATGGACAAGTCGACCGACCTGATCCGGGCGATTGCGCGCATCTCCTACTTCTACAAGCATGAGAGCTGCGGCCAATGCACGCCCTGCCGCGAAGGAACGGGCTGGATGTGGCGGGTGTTGACCCGGATGGCCGACGGCCGCGCCCACAAGCGCGAGATCGACATGCTGCTCGAAGTGACCAAGCAGGTCGAGGGCCACACCATCTGCGCGCTCGGCGACGCTGCGGCCTGGCCGATCCAGGGTCTGATCGCGCATTTCCGTCACGAGATCGAGGCCCGGATCGACGCATACTCGCACAAGGCGGACATCGACGATGCCGGTGTGCTCGATCCCGCGCATATGGTCGCGGCGGAGTAGGACGAATGACGAAACTGATCATCGACGGCAAAGAGATCGATGTTCCGCCGGAATACACGCTGCTGCAGGCGTGCGAGGCGGCCGGCGCCGAGATTCCGCGCTTCTGCTACCACGAGCGGCTATCGATCGCCGGCAATTGCCGCATGTGCCTGGTCGAGGTGAAGGGCGGCCCGAAACCGGTCGCGAGCTGCGCCTGGGGCGTGCGCGATTGCCGTCCGGGCCCGAAGGGCGAGCCGCCGGAAATCTCCACCAAGTCGCCGATGGTGAAGAAGGCCCGCGAGGGCGTGATGGAGTTCCTGCTCATCAACCATCCGCTGGACTGCCCGATCTGCGACCAGGGCGGCGAGTGCGACCTGCAGGACCAGGCGATGGGCTACGGCGTAGACACCAGCCGTTTCGCCGAGAACAAGCGCGCGGTCGAGGACAAATATCTCGGTGCGCTGGTCAAAACCTCGATGAACCGCTGCATCCAGTGCACCCGCTGCGTGCGGTTCTCGGCGGAGGTCTGCGGCGTGCCGGAAATGGGCGCGACCGGCCGCGGCGAGGACATGGAGATCACGACCTATCTGGAGCATGCGCTGAGCTCCGAATTGCAGGGCAATCTGGTCGATATCTGTCCGGTCGGCGCGCTGACCTCAAAACCCTACGCCTTCGCCGCGCGGCCCTGGGAGCTCGGCAAGACCCAGTCGATCGACGTCATGGACGGCGTCGGCTCGTCGATCCGGGTCGACACTCGCGGCCGCGAAGTGATGCGCATCCTGCCACGCATCAACGAGGCCGTGAACGAGGAGTGGATCTCGGACAAGACCCGCCACGTCGTCGATGGGCTGCGCACCCAGCGCCTGGACCGGCCCTATATCCGCGACAACGGCAAGCTGCGCGCCGCAACCTGGCCGGAGGCCTTTGCCGCGATCGCCGCAAAGACCGCGCGCATCGATGGCAAGCGGCTGGGCGCGATCGCCGGCGATCTCGCCACGGTCGAGGAGATGTTCGCGTTAAAGGAGCTTTTGGCCAAATGCGGTTCGGCCAACGTCGCGGTGCAGGGCGGCGATGCCTTCGATCCCAAAGCGGGCCGCGCCAGCTACATCTTCAATCCGACCCTTGCGGGCATCGAGCAGGCGGATGCGCTGCTGATCATCGGCGCCAATCCGCGCAAGGAAGCCGCCGTTTTCAATGCGCGCATCCGCAAGCGCTGGCGCACCGGCCAGCTCAAGGTCGGGGTGATCGGCCCGAAGGCCGATCTGACCTACGATTATGAGCACATCGGCGCCGGCACGGATTCGCTAACTGACGTGGCGGCGGGCAAGCACTCGTTTGCCGAGGTGCTGAAGGGGGCCAAACATCCGGTCGTGCTGGTTGGTGCGAGCGTGATCGCACGGCATGACGGCGCCGCGATCCTGTCGCGCGCGGCAAAAATGGCCAGCGATTTTGGTGCGCTCACGGAAGGCTGGAACGGCTTTGGCGTGCTGCACGAGGTCGCCTCGCGCGTCGGCGCGCTCGACATCGGCTTTGCCGGGAGCGGCCTCAGCGCGGCGCAGATGACCACCTTCGGCACGCTCGATGTGCTGTTCCTGCTCGGCGCCGACGAGATCGCGGTGCCGGACGACACGTTTGTGGTCTATATCGGCACCCATGGCGACCGCGGCGCGCACCGCGCCGATGTCATCCTGCCCGGCGCCGCCTATACCGAGAAATCCGGCATCTTCGTCAATACCGAGGGGCGGGTGCAGATGGCGAACCGCGCCGGCTTCCCGCCCGGCGAGGCACGCGAGGACTGGGCGATCATCCGTGCGCTGTCGGATGCACTCGGCAAGAGGCTACCGTACGACTCGCTGGCTGCGCTGCGGCAGGCGATGTTCAAGGCGGTGCCGCATCTGATGCGGATCGACCAGATCGAGGCGGGCAAGGCCGAGGACATCAAGGCCCTGGCAAAACGCGGCGGCACGCTGGAGAAGACGCCGTTCAAGCCGCTGGTCGAGGATTTCTATCTGACCAATCCGATCGCACGCGCCTCCGCCGTCATGGCGGAATGTTCGCGCCTCGCGTCGGGGACAATGCTGCGCGCAGCGGAGTGAGCGTGACCTGATGGCTGAATTCTTCGCAAGCTCGTTCTGGACCGGCTTTCTCTGGCCGCTGATCATCATGGTCGCCGAGAGCGTCCTGCTGCTCGTCGTGCTCCTGATCGCGATCGCCTACATCCTGCTCGCCGACCGCAAGATCTGGGCGGCGGTGCAGATCCGCCGGGGTCCCAACGTGGTCGGTCCCTGGGGTCTGTTCCAGTCCTTCGCCGACCTCCTGAAATTCGTGCTGAAGGAGCCGATCATTCCGGCCGGCGCCAACAAGGGCGTGTTTCTCCTTGCGCCGCTGGTGTCCTGCGTGCTCGCGCTGGCCGCCTGGGCGGTGATCCCGACCAACCTCGGCTGGGCGATCGCCGACATCAATGTCGGCATTCTCTACATCTTTGCGATCTCCTCGCTGTCGATCTACGGCATCATCATGGCCGGCTGGTCGTCGAACTCGAAATATCCGTTCCTGGCCGCGCTGCGCTCGGCGGCGCAGATGGTGTCCTACGAGGTCTCGATCGGCTTCGTCATCATCACCGTGCTGCTCTGCGCCGGCACGCTGAATCTTTCGGCCGTGGTGGAGGCGCAGAAGCTGCATGGCTTTGCGAGCCTGATCCATCTGCCGCAGCTCACCATCCTGAACTGGTATGTGTGGCCGCTGTTCCCGATGTTCGTGGTGTTCTACGTCTCGGCGCTGGCGGAGACCAACCGGCCGCCGTTCGACCTCGTCGAAGCGGAGTCCGAGCTGGTCGCCGGCTTCATGGTCGAATACGGCTCGACGCCGTATCTGTTGTTCATGCTCGGCGAGTATGTCGCCATCACCACGATGTGCGCGATGGCGACCATCCTGTTCCTGGGTGGCTGGCTGCCGCCGGTGGACCTGCCGCCGTTCAACTGGATCCCCGGGGTGATCTGGTTCGCACTGAAACTGTTCTTCATGTTCTTCCTGTTTGCGATGGCGAAGGCGATCGTGCCGCGCTACCGCTACGATCAACTGATGCGGCTCGGCTGGAAGGTGTTTTTGCCGATCTCGCTGGCGATGGTGGTCATCGTCGCCGGTGTGTTGCATTTCGCCGGCATCGCGCCGCAGTGAGGCTGTCATGGGTATAAACGTCAACGCCACCGCCCGCTCGCTTCTGCTCTCGGAGTTCGTCTCGGCGTTCTTTCTCGCCATGCGCTACTTCTTCCAGCCGAAGCCGACCATCAACTATCCGTTCGAGAAGAACCCGACCTCGCCGCGCTTTCGCGGCGAGCACGCGCTGCGCCGCTATCCGAACGGCGAGGAGCGCTGCATCGCCTGCAAGCTGTGCGAGGCCATCTGCCCGGCGCAGGCCATCACCATCGAGGCTGGTCCGCGCCGCAACGACGGCACCCGCCGCACCGTGCGCTACGACATCGACATGGTGAAATGCATCTATTGCGGCCTCTGCCAGGAGGCCTGCCCGGTCGACGCCATCGTCGAAGGGCCGAACTTCGAATTCGCGACCGAGACGCGCGAGGAACTCTACTATGACAAGGCGAAACTGCTCGCCAATGGAGACCGCTGGGAGCGCGAGATTGCCAAGGCAATCGAGCTCGACGCGCCGTACCGGTGAGGGGATGGGGATGATCTTTGCCTACAGCTCTAGGTCGGGCGCGCGAAGCGCGCACCCTGGTGCGCAATTGCGCACCCGAGAATCTCGAGATTCCGGGTCCGGTCCTTTGGACCGTCCCGGGATGACGGGAGGGGTGCAGCGATGATTCTGCCCGCGCTGTTCTTCTATCTGTTCGCCGGCGTCTGCGTGGCCTCGGCGGTCATGGTGATCGTCTCGCGCAATCCTGTGCATTCGGTGCTGTTTCTGATCCTGGCCTTCGTCAACGCCTCCGGCCTGTTCGTGCTGATGGGCGCCGAATTCCTGGCGATGATTCTGATCGTCGTCTATGTCGGCGCGGTCGCCGTGCTGTTTTTGTTCGTGATCATGATGCTCGACGTCGACTTCACCGAGCTGCGCGAGGGCTTTCTGGAATACATGCCGATCGGCCTCGTGATAGGCGGCGTGTTCCTGTTCGAGCTGCTTTTGACCGTCGGCTTCTGGGTGATCAATCCCGGCACCGCCAAGCAGATAACGTCGGCGATCCCCGCCGACGTTTCCAACACCGAGGCGCTCGGGTTAGTGCTCTACACAAGATACATTCATTACTTCCAGCTGGCCGGCATGGTGCTGCTGGTTGCCATGATCGGCGCGATCGTGCTGACGCTGCGCCACAAGGCGAACGTCAAGCGACAGGACATCAACGTGCAGAATGCGCGCACGCCCGTGATGGCCATGGCCGTACGAAAGGTGGCATCGGGGCAGGGCCTGTCGGATGCGGACGCGGCGGAGTGGGTGAAATGATCATCGGGCTTGGGCATTACCTTGCCGTCGGCGCGATCCTGTTCACGCTCGGCATCCTCGGCATCTTCCTGAACCGCAAGAACATCATCGTCATCCTGATGTCGATCGAGTTGATCCTGCTCGCCGTCAACATCAACCTGGTGGCGTTCTCGACCTTCCTCGGCGACATCGTCGGCCAGGTCTTTGCGCTGCTGGTGCTGACGGTTGCCGCCGCAGAGGCCGCGATCGGGCTCGCCATCCTGGTGGTGTATTTCCGCAACCGCGGCTCGATCGCGGTTGAAGACGTCAATCTGATGAAGGGCTGACCCCATTATGGTCCAGGCAATCGTCTTTCTGCCGCTCTTGGGCGCCATTCTGGCCGGCCTGATCGCGCTCGTCGGCGCGCATGCGCGCTGTCCTTCCGGTGATACCGTGGAGCATCACGGCGACGCGCATGGTGCAGACAGCCACGCCGCGCATGCCCATGACGATCATGGCGCCGATGCCCACGGCCATGACGACCATCACGCGCCCGCCGAGCCTGCGGCCGCGGGCTCGCGCGCTGCCGAATTGATCACGACCGGGCTGTTGTTCGTCGCCGCCGCGCTGTCCTGGTTCGCGCTGGTCGACATCGGTTTCCTGCATCACGACGCGCGGATCGCACTGTTTCCGTGGATCAATTCGGGCGATCTGCAGGTCGCCTGGGCGCTGCGCGCCGATACGCTGACCGCCGTCATGCTGGTCGTCGTGACGACCGTTTCCTCGCTCGTCCATCTCTACTCGATCGGCTACATGGACGAGGACCCGTATCGGCCGCGCTTCTTCGGCTATCTCTCGCTGTTCACCTTTGCGATGCTGATGCTGGTGACGGCGGACAATCTGGTGCAGCTGTTCTTCGGCTGGGAGGGCGTCGGTCTCGCAAGCTACCTCCTGATCGGCTTCTGGTACCAGAAGCCGTCGGCCAATGCCGCCGCGATCAAGGCCTTCGTCGTCAACCGCGTCGGCGATTTCGGTTTCGCGCTCGGCATCTTCGCCGTCTTCATGATGATCGGCTCGGTCGATTTCGAGACCATTTTCGGCGCGGCTCCCGGCCTCGTCGGCAAGACCATCGACTTCCTCGGCTGGCAGGCGGATGCGCTGACCCTGATCTGCGTGCTGCTGTTCATGGGCGCGATGGGCAAGTCGGCGCAATTCCTGCTGCACACGTGGTTGCCGGATGCGATGGAAGGTCCGACCCCGGTCTCCGCGCTGATCCACGCCGCGACCATGGTGACCGCCGGCGTGTTCATGGTGGCGCGGCTGTCGCCGCTGTTCGAACTGGCGCCGAATGCGCAGGCCGTGGTGATGTTCTTCGGCGCGACCACCGCATTCTTCGCGGCGACGGTCGGCCTCGTGCAGAACGACATCAAGCGCATCGTCGCCTACTCGACCTGTTCCCAGCTCGGCTACATGTTCGTGGCGATGGGGGCAGGGGCCTATTCGGTCGGCATGTTCCATTTGTTCACCCACGCCTTTTTCAAGGCGCTGTTGTTCCTGGGCTCGGGCTCGGTGATCTACGCGATGCACCACGAGCAGGACATCCGGATGATGGGCGGGCTCTGGCGCAAGATCCCCTATACGTTCACCGTGATGTGCATCGGTACGCTGGCGCTGACCGGCTTCCCGTTCTTCGCCGGCTATTTCTCCAAGGACGCGATCATCGAATCGGCCTATGCCGCGCACAATCCGTTCGCGACCTACGCCTATCTGCTGACCGTCGTGGCCGCCGGCCTCACCTCGTTCTATTCGTGGCGGCTGATCTTCAAGACGTTCTTCGGCGAGCCGCACGACAAGCAGCACTACGAGGCTGCCCATGAGAGCCCGATGTGGATGCTGGTTCCGATCGGCGTGCTGGCGGCAGGCTCGATTCTGTCGGGCCTTCCGTTCAAGGAGCTCTTCGTCGGTCCTCACGGCGTCGAGGAGTTCTTCCGCGAGTCGCTGAAGATGAATCCGCACATCCTCGAGGACATGGAGCAGATGCCTCGTCTGCTCGGTTTCCTGCCGACGCTGATGATGGCGACCGGGTTCGCGATCTCCTACCTGTTCTATATCAGCCGGCCCTATCTGCCGGTCGAGCTCGCTGAGCAGCAGCCGCTGCTCTACCGCTTCCTGCTCAACAAATGGTACTTTGACGAGCTCTACGATCTGATCTTCGTGCGTCCGGCCAAATGGCTCGGCTACACGCTCTGGAAGAAGGGCGACGGGTTCATCATCGACGGCTTTGGGCCGGACGGCGTTTCGGCGCGGGTGCTCGATGTCACCCGCAACGTCGTCAAGATCCAGACCGGCTATCTCTATCACTATGCCTTCGCGATGCTGATCGGCGTCGCCGGTCTCATCACCTGGTTCATGTTCGGCTTTGGAGGCCAGTAATGACAACCTGGCCCATTCTCTCCGTCGTCACTTTCCTGCCGCTGGTCGGCGCGTTGCTGGTCTACGTCGTGCGCGGCGATGACGAGGCGACGCGGCGCAACTCGCGCTGGATCGCGCTGTGGACCACGCTGATCACCTTTGCGATCTCGCTGATCCTGGTGGCCCGTTTCGACCCCGCCGTCACCGACTTCCAGTTCGTCGAGAAGACGCCGTGGCTCGCGGCCGGCATCACCTATCACATGGGCGTCGACGGCATCTCGCTGCCGTTCGTGATCCTGACCACGGCGTTGATGCCGTTCTGCATCATCGCGAGCTGGAAATCGGTCACCGTGCGGGTGCGCGAATACATGATGGCGTTCCTGGTCCTGGAAACGCTGATGGTCGGAACCTTCTCGGCGCTCGATCTCGTGCTGTTCTACCTGTTCTTCGAAGGCGGCCTGATCCCGATGTTCCTGATCATCGGGGTGTGGGGCGGACCGCGGCGGGTCTACGCCTCGTTCAAGTTCTTCCTCTACACGCTGCTCGGCTCGGTCCTGATGCTGCTGGCCATCATGGCGCTGTACTGGAACGGCAACACCACCGACATCCCGACCTTGATGCACACCGCGGTGCCGCGCTCCCTGCAGACCTGGGCGTGGCTCGCGTTCTTTGCGTCCTTTGCCGTGAAGATGCCGATGTGGCCGGTCCACACCTGGCTTCCCGATGCCCATGTCGAGGCGCCGACCGCGGGCTCGGTGATCCTGGCCGCGATCCTGCTGAAGATGGGCGGCTACGGCTTCCTGCGCTTCTCGCTGCCGATGTTCCCGCTCGCCTCGCACGACTTCACGCCGCTGATCTACACGCTCTCGGTGATCGCCATCATTTACACCTCGCTGGTGGCGCTGATGCAGGAGGACATGAAGAAGCTGATCGCCTACTCCTCGGTGGCGCATATGGGCTTCGTCACCATGGGCATTTTCGCCGGCACAATGCAGGGCGTCGCCGGCGGCGTGTTCCAGATGATCTCGCACGGCATCGTCTCCGGCGCACTCTTCCTCTGCGTCGGCATCGTCTACGACCGCATGCACACCCGCGAGATCGCGGCCTATGGCGGCCTCGTCAACCGCATGCCGCTCTATGCGCTGGTGTTCATGGTGTTCACCATGGCCAATGTCGGATTGCCGGGCACCTCCGGCTTCGTCGGCGAGTTCATGACCCTGATCGGCACCTTCAAGGTCGCAATCCCCACTGCGTTTTTCGCCACCTTCGGGGTCATCCTGTCGGCGGCCTACGCGCTCTGGCTCTATCGCAAGATCATCTTCGGCGCGCTGGTCAAGCCGGCGCTGATGAGCATGAAGGATCTGACGTTTCGGGAGTGCATCACGCTGTTCCCGCTGGTCGCGCTGACGATCTGGTTTGGCGTCTATCCAAAACCGGTGCTCGACATGTCGGCGGCCTCGGTCCAGCAGCTGGTCAACAACTACACCTCCGCCGTGACGGCCGTGAAAGCGGCCGCGCTGATGCAGTAATGGGATAATTTGCCATGAGCTTCGATTATCAGTTGCTGCCGGTCGTCCCCGAGCTCGTGCTCGCGGCGGGCGCCATGGTGCTGTTGCTGCTGGGGGCCTATCGCGGGCAGGGCACCACGAGCCTCGTCACCGGCCTTGCGGTCGTGCTCCTCATCATCACCGGCGTGCTCGAGCTGATGCTGCCGGCCGGGAAACTCGCGACCTTCGGCGGCAGTTTCATCGTCGATGATTTTGCGCGCTTCCTGAAGATCCTCGCCCTGATTGGCTCGGTGGCGACGCTGGTGCTGTCGTCGGAATTCCTGTCCGATCAGTCGCGGCGCATTTTCGAGTATGCGGTCCTGGTCGTGCTCTCGACGCTCGGCATGATGGTGCTGATCTCGGCGGGCGATTTGATCTCGCTCTATCTCGGGCTCGAGCTGATGTCGCTCGCGCTCTATGTCGTGGCCGCGAGCAACCGCGACAACGCAAAATCGACCGAAGCCGGCTTGAAATATTTCGTGCTGGGCGCGCTGTCCTCGGGCATGCTGCTCTACGGCGCCTCGCTGATCTACGGTTTCACCGGCACCGTGAGCTTTGCCGGTATCGCGGCGGCCGCGAAGACCGGCAGTATCGGGATCGTGTTCGGCATCGTGTTCCTGCTGGCCGGGCTCTGCTTCAAGGTGTCGGCGGTGCCGTTCCACATGTGGACGCCGGACGTCTATGAGGGCGCGCCGACGCCGGTCACCGCCTTCTTCGCCTCGGCGCCAAAGGTCGCGGCGCTCGCCGTGTTCACGCGCGTGACGCTCACCGCATTCCCGGGCATCGTCACCCAGTGGCAGCAGATCATCGTGTTCGTGTCGATCGCCTCGATGGCGCTCGGCTCGTTCGCAGCGATCGGGCAGCGCAACATCAAGCGGCTGATGGCCTATTCGTCGATCGGCCACATGGGTTTTGCGCTGGTCGGGCTTGCGGCCGGAACGGTCGAGGGTGCGCAGGGCGTCCTGGTCTACATCGCGATCTACGTCGCGATGACGCTGGGCTCGTTTGCCTTCATCCTGGCGATGAAGCGGAACGGGCAGGCCGTGGAAACCATCAGCGATTTCGCCGGGCTCTCGCGCACCAACCCGCTGCTCGCCTTCTTGTTCGCGATGCTGTTGTTTTCGCTCGCCGGCATTCCGCCGCTCGCCGGCTTCTTCGCGAAGTTTTACGTGTTCGTGGCAGCCATCAAGGCGGGCCTGTTCACGCTGTCGGTGATCGGCGTGCTCACCAGCGTCGTGGGTGCCTACTACTATCTCAGCATCGTCAAGGTGATGTATTTCGACGAGCCGCTGCCCCGGGTCGACCCGATACGGCTGGAGGTCGGCACGGTGCTGGCGCTCGGCGGCCTCTTCAACATCCTGTTCTGGGTGTATCCGGGGCTGCTGGTCGGTGCCGCCAGCGCGGCCGCGAAATCGCTGTTCTAGATGCCGTTCACGCTCGGTCCGCGCGCCGCATCCGAAGGCTATCGGCTCGCGGTCTTTGACAGCATTGGGTCGACCAATGTCGAGGCGCTGGAGCGGGCGCGCGCGGGTGAGCGCGGCCCGATCTGGTTCGTCACCACGGAGCAGACGGCCGGCCGCGGCCGGCGCAATCGCGCCTGGATTGCGCCGCGAGGCAATCTGGCCAGCAGCATCCTGGAGGTGATGGATGTGGCGCCGATGACTGCGGCCACCCTTGGCTTCGCGGCCGGCCTCTCCATCGAAGCGGCGCTTCGTCACGTGAGCGCGGAGGCGATGCAACGGTTGGGGGCGCCCAGCCAGGCGAATTTCGCCCTGAAATGGCCCAATGACGTGCTGGCGGGCGGGGGAAAGATCGTCGGCCTCAACGTCGAGGCTGAGGCAGCGGCCGGCGATCTCCTCGCCGTCGTGGTCGGGATCGGCACCAATGTGGTGGCGGCGCCCGAAGGCACGCCGACGCCGGCCACCTCGCTGGCCGCGCTCGGTATCAAGGTCCGCGCGGAAGATCTGTTCGCTGCATTGTCGGACGCCTGGGTGGAGTTTCGTGGTATCTGGGACAACGGCCGGGGTTTTGCCGAAATCCGCAAAGCCTGGCTGTCTCGCGCGGCCGGACTCGGACAGGCGGTTGCCATCACGTCCGGCAGTTCGATCATCGAGGGCGTTTTCGACACCATTGACGAGCAGGGTTGCATGATCGTGCAGACGGCGGCCGGGAGGCGGGTGCCGGTCAGCGCCGGCGACGTCTATTTCGGCTCGGCGGCTTCGGTAAGGGCAGGCTGATTGATGGCGCGGCCGGACGAATTGACCTTTGCGCCGCTCGGCGGCGTCGGCGAGATCGGCATGAACCTGTCGGTCTATGGGCTTGGCAACCGCCATCAGCGTAGCCTGCTTGCGGTCGATCTTGGCGTCTCCTTCGGTGACGAGGAGCATCTGCCGGGCATCGACCTGATCATGCCCGACATCCGCTTTCTCGAAAAGGAACGTCAGAACCTCCTTGGCATCGTGCTGACGCACGCCCATGAAGATCATTTCGGCGCCATCATCGATCTCTGGCCGAAGCTGAAATGCCCGGTCTACGCGACCAAGTTCAGCGCCGCGCTGTTCGAGGCCAAATGCGAGGCCGAGCGCAACGCGCCAAAGATTCCCGTGACGGTGATTCCCTCCGGCGGCCGCGTCGATATCGGGCCGTTCAATGTCGAGTTCATTCCGGTGGCGCACTCTATACCGGAGTCGCATGCGCTTGCGATCCACACCGAGGTCGGCACGGTGCTGCACACCGGTGACTGGAAGATCGACCCGACCCCGACCCTTGGTCCGCCCACCGATGAGCGGCGGCTGCGCGAACTGGGCGATGCCGGCCTGCTGGCGCTGATCGGCGATTCCACCAATGCGGTGCGGGAGGGACGTTCACCCTCCGAGGCCGAGGTCGCAAGAACCATGGTGGAGCTCGTGAAGGCTGCGAAGGGACGCGTCGCGGTGACCACCTTTGCCTCCAATGTGGCGCGGATCAAGGCCGTGGCGGACGCGGCGAAAGCCGCCGACCGCGAGGTCGTGATCGTCGGACGCGCGATGGAACGCGTCGTGCAGGTGGCGCGCGAGACCGGCTATCTCGACGGCGTGCAGAATTTCCGCTCGGCCGATTATTACGGTCATTTCCCGGCGGACAAGGTGCTGGCGCTGTGCACGGGCAGCCAGGGCGAGCCGCGCGCGGCGCTCGCCCGGATCGCCAATGACGATCATCCGCAGGTCACGCTGAACCGCGGCGACTGCGTGATCTTCTCCTCGCGTACCATCCCCGGCAACGAAAAGGCGGTCGGCGCGATCATCAACGGCCTGGTCGGGCAAGGCATCGAGGTCGTCACCGACCGCACCCATCTCGTCCATGTCTCCGGCCACCCCCGCCGCGACGAACTGCGCGACATCATTGCGTGGACCCGTCCGCAGCTGCTGATTCCGGTCCACGGCGAGGCGCTGCATTTGTCCGAGCACGCAAAACTTGCGCGCGCCGCCCGGGTGCCGAAGGTGCTGACCTGTCGTAACGGCGATCTGATAAAACTCGGGCCCGGCGACCCCGGCATCATCGGCGAGCTGCCGTCCGGACGGCTCTACAAGGACGGAACCATTTTGGAGGACGCCAAGTCGCGCGCCGTGGTCGAGCGCCGCAAGATGGGATTTGCCGGCTGCATCTTCGTCGCGCTGGCGGTGTCGGACAAGGGCGAGCTCGCCGACGATCCCGAGGTTGATCTGGTCGGCATCCCCGAGAAGAATGTCAAAGGCGAAGCTTTTGACGACATCGTATTCGATACGGTCGTCGCGACGGCGGAGGGACTGCCGCGGGCGCGGCGGCGCGATCCGGACGCGCTGGCGGAATCGGTGCGTCGGGCGGTCCGATCCATCGTCAACGAGCACTGGGGCAAGAAGCCGATGTGCCTCGTGCACGTTCTGGTTGTATGATTGCGCGGCGTCCTGCGAGTTGAGACGGCTGTTTTTTGGGAAGGAATGCGCGCAAGTCTGGAGGGAGTGAGAACATGCTGGGCCGGCTCAATCATGTCGCCATCGCGGTGAAGGACGCGGAAAAAGCCGCAAGAATCTATGGCGCTGCGTTCGGCGCCGAGATTTCGCCGGCCGTGCCGCTGCCCGAGCATGGCGTCATCACCGTGTTCGTGACACTGCCGAACACCAAGATCGAATTCATCCAGCCGCTCGGCGAGGCTTCGCCAATCGCAAAATTCCTCGAGCGCAATGCCGATGGCGGCATTCACCACGTCTGCTACGAGGTGACCGACATCATCGTCTCGCGCGACACCCTGATCAGGGAAGGCGCGCGGGTGCTCGGCGACGGCCAGCCGAAAATCGGCGCGCACGGCAAGCCCGTGCTGTTCCTGCATCCGAAGGATTTTTCCGGCGCGCTGGTCGAAATCGAGCAGGCCTGATTATCATGGTCTATACCGTCTCAACCGCGTTCGCGATCTACTTCGTCGTGTGGTGGATCACCCTGTTCGTGATGCTGCCGCTCGGCGTGCGCAGCCAGCACGAGGAGGGCGGCGGGGTCCCGGGGACCGATCCCGGCGCGCCCGTGGCCAGCCAGATGGGCCGCAAGCTATTTTGGAACACCGTGCTTTCCGCGGTCATTTTCGCGGTCGCGATGTTCGCTTACTATCAGGGTTGGCTTTCCATCGACCGCTTGTCGAGACTGATGGGGGTCCCGTTCTAGAATCCCGGCCTCAGAGCGGCCGGGCGAGGGGGGAACATGACGTTTCAACGCATCATTGCGGGGCTTGTGGTCCTGCTCGCGGCGGGACTTGCGGTCGCCTTCTACATCGATTGGCGGCTCGCGGTACAAATCCGCACCATGAAGGCGTTTGTCGAAGGCTACGTGTTCGCCGAGGCGGTCGGCGCCTGCGAAAGAGCGCAGAGCTCGACACCGTTCAAATGGAACGGCGGCAAGAACACGTCGATCGTCGGCCTGAACTCGGTCAGGCTCGACAAATACACGGTCATTGCGAGCTACACGCTGGTCGCCGACAGCGTCTATTGCGATTACGATCCGATCAAGAAGAAGGCGGATATCGGATCGAGTTTTCTCGAGCGGGACTGAACGCCCCTCCAGCCGTTGCAAGGAGGTCATGGGATGGATTCACGCACAGCTTCGCAGCCAACGTCGGGCGGCTATCGCATTCTCACGGACCATGCACTGAGAGACTATCTGGGCGAACTGCCAAACGTCGCAGCAAGGCTTGGCGGAGCGGCCGCGTCCTGGTCGATCACCGAAGTCGGCGACGGCAATCTGAACCTCGTCTTCATCGTCAAGGGAGCGGGCGGCGGCGTCGCGGTGAAGCAGGCGCTGCCCTATGTGCGGCTGGTCGGCGAGAGCTGGCCCTTGCCGCTGTCGCGCGCGCATTACGAACACCTGGCGCTGACCCGCCAGGCCCATCTTGCGCCGGGTCTGGTTCCGGCGGTGATCCATCACGATCCCGCACTGGCGCTGACCGCGATGGAGCTTCTGGAACCGCATATCATCATGCGCAAGGGGCTGGTCGCGGGAGCGACATATCCGCGCTTCGTCGAGCACGTCACGACCTTCATGGCGCGGACGCTGTTCCTGTCATCCGACCTTGCCGTTTCGGCGGCGGAGAAGAAGGAGAGCATGGCAGCTTTTGCCGGCAATCACGCACTCTGCAAGATCACCGAGGACCTGATCTTCACCGATCCCTATCGCATCGCCGAGCAGAATCGCTGGACGCAACCCTATCTGGACGCGACCGCCGCGAATTTTCGCGAGGATCTCGACCTGCATGTCGCGATCTCCAGGCTGAAGCTGAAATTCATGAGCTCGCCGGAGGCGCTGATCCACGGTGATCTCCACACCGGATCGATCATGGTGACGGCCTCCGACACCAGGGTGATCGATCCCGAATTCGCCTTTTACGGGCCGATGGGGTTCGATGTCGGCGCCGTCATTGCCAATCTTCTGATGGCCTATTTCGCCTCCGACGGCCACGAGCGTGCGCCGGGCGAGCGGCACGCCTTCGAAGCCTGGGTGCTGCAGACGGTCGAAAACGTCTGGACCGCGTTCGCGCGAAAATTCCTCGATCTGTGGCGGAGCGAAGCCAGGGGCGATGCCTATCCCGCGACGCTGTTCGAGGGTGCGGCCGGCGCCGCGCGGCTCGAGAGCGAACGGCAGGCCTATATGGACCGGCTGTTCCAGGACACGATCGGATTTGCCGCGGCCAAGACGATCCGCCGCATTCTCGGCCTTGCCCACAACATCGATTTCGAACTGATCGAGGCGCCAAGACGCCGCGCGGCCTGCGAGGCGCGCAGCCTGCACCTGGCCCGCACCATGATGCTGGATACGCCGTCCTTTACCAGCATCAGTGCAGTCACACGGGCGGCGCAGGCCTTGCGCGACTGGCAGCCGGGCTTCAACCGATAGAGCGGCCCATTCCTTGCGCCTCCTCGGAATGAGGCCCACCTTAATCCGCCGCCTTGGCGCGCAAGCGTTGCGCATAGACGTTGATGACGAGCGCTGCGAGCAGGATCAGCCCACGGATCAGGATCTTCAGAAAGCTGTCGATGTTGACGTGGTCGAGCCCGTTGTTGAGCACGCCGAGCACGAACAGGCCGACGATGGTGTTGCCGATGCCGCCGCGTCCGCCGAACAGGCTGGTGCCACCGACCACGACGGCGGCGATGGAATCGAGCAGATAGGTGTCGAACTCGTTCTGCTGCGCGCTGCCGAAATGCGCCACGCCGAGCATGCCGCCGATTCCGGCGCAGACCGCCGCGATCACCATCACGCTGCCGAGGATCAGGTTGACGTTCAGCCCGGAATACTCCGCGGCCTCGCGGTTGCCGCCGACCATGTAGACGTAGCGGCCGAAGCGCGTATAGGTCAGCACCAGATGGCCGGCGAGCAGCATGATGGCCGCCACGATCACGATCCAGGGAATGCCGCCGATCGATCCAGAGCCGAGCATTGCGATCAGGTCGGGCACCTTGTAGGCGATCTGCCCGCGCACCAGGAGCGCGGAGATGCCGGCCGCGATCTGCATCATGGCGAGCGTCATGATGAAGGAGGGGATCCCGATCACGGTCAGGCCGAACGCGTTGACGAAGCCGAGCAGGCCGCACAGCACGAGCGACAGCAGGATCGCCGCCCATCCGGGCAGCGGCACATTGGCGATGTTGACGTAGGATTCCTGCACCGTGAAATAGGCGACCGCGATGCCGGTGACGTTGGCGATGCTGGCGATCGAAAGGTCGATTTCGGCGCACAGGATCACGAAGGTCAGGCCGACGGCGATGATGCCGGTCACCGACACCTGGGTCAGGATGTTGCCGACATTGTCGAGCGTCGCGAACGAGGGGCTTGCGATCGCAAAGAAGGCGGACAGGAGGATCAGGGTCAGAAATGGCGCGATGTTGCGCATCTGCGAGCGCAGGATCGTGGCGAGCCTGTGTGGCCGTCGTCCGCTCGTCTCCGGGACTGTCACGCCTTCGCCGCTCGCCATGCCAAAAGTCTCCGTTACGCCGCTTCCAGGAGGCGATCCTTGCTGATCGCCTCGCCGGCGAATTCGCGCACCACTTCGCCGCGCTTCAGCACGATGATGCGGTCGGCCAGCGACAGCACCGTCTCGGGCTCGGTGGACAGCACGATGATCGCAAGCCCTTTCGCCCTGAGATCACGGATGATCTGGATCACGTCGCTCTTGGCGCCGACGTCCATGCCGCGGGTCGGCTCGCACAAGACCAGCACGCGCGGCGGATGGGTCAGCCATTTTGCGAGCGCCACCTTCTGCTGATTGCCGCCGGAGAGCATGCCGAGGTCGAGGTCGACGGCGGATGGCCTGATCTGCAGCTGCTCGACCTGCCGCCTGGCGATGGCGCGCTCGTGCGCCGGCTTGAGCAACAGGGATGAGATGCGGTCGAGGATCGCAATCGAGATGTTCTTGTAGACCGGCTCCTGGTGAAACAGCATGGCACGGCGGCTCTCGGGGACATAGGCGATACCGGCCCGCCGCGCGTCCGCGGTGTTGCCAAAAGCCTTGCCGCCGCCGGCGACGACGAGCGCGCCATCGTCGGGCGCAAGCTTGCCGAACAGGATGCGCGCGAGCTCGAGCTGCCCGCAGCCCATGAATCCGTAGACGCCCAGAACTTCGCCGGCGTGCACCTGAAAGGAGACGTCGCGCAAGCTGCGCGCGAGAGAGATGCGGCTCGCCTCCAGCGCCACTGCGCCGCCGGCCTTCGGCGGCAGTGCGATGTCGTGGGTGTAGGTCTCTTCCAGCGCCTCGCCGCCGCGGCCGATCATGGCCTCGATCAGGCCGCCCTTGCTGGTCGCGCTCGCCGCGGTCTCCGCGACTTTCCTGCCGTTGCGAAAGACGGTCACCGTGTCGGATACGCGCAAAATGTCCTCGATGAAATGCGAGATGAAGACGATGGCGGTCCCCTCATCGCGCAGCCGCCGCAGCGTCGAGAACAGGCGTTCCACCTCCGGCGGCGAGAGCGCCGAGGTCGGCTCGTCCAGAATGATGATGCGCGCGCCGGAGAACAGCACGCGGGCGATCTCGATCAGCTGCTGCAGCCCGATCGGCAGGTCGCCGAGCCTTGTGTTCGGGTCGACGTCGATGCCGAGCCGGGAGAGTTGCTGGCGCGCCTCTCGGGCCATTTTTCGCCACTGCACGATGCCGAAGCGGTTGGTCGGCTGGTTGCCGAGAAACACGTTCTCGGCAACCGACAGGTCGGGGGCGACACTCAGCTCCTGATGCACCATCGCGATACCGGCCGCCAGTGCGTCGCGCGCGGAGCGGAAATGCACGTCTCGTCCATCCAGCACGAAACGGCCCGAAAACTCCGTATGCACGCCGGCGATGATCTTCATCAGCGTGCTCTTGCCCGCGCCGTTCTCCCCGACGAGACCATGGATCTCGCCGGGGAGAAGCGCGAAGTCGACCCCACGGAGCGCCTCGACGCCGCCGAAGGCTTTTGTGATGCCCTTGAGTTCGAGGATGGGCGCGGGGCCGTCAGTCATCGCGACGTCAGATCAGGAAGTGATCCTCCATCCACTGCATGCCCGGCGCATTGGCCTTGGTCACCACCGGACCGTCGGTCACGACGTTCTTCGGGATGCCCTTGTCGGTCTTCTCGCCCGAGACGACGGCGGCAACGCCGGCTACGATGGCGCCGCCATGGATGCGGCAGGAGGGATTGCGCACGGTTGCGAACATGCGGCCTTCGGCAACGGCCTGGATCGCCGGCGGCATGGCGTCGACCCCGCCGATCAGGATGTTGGTGCGGTTATGCGCCTTCATGATGTTGTAGGCCGCGAGCGCCATGTCGTCATTGTGGAAGAACGCTGCGTCGATCTGCGGATATTTTGTGAGATAGGTCTCCCACAGCCGCGCCGTCTTCGAGACGTCCCAGTCCGCCGGCTGGGTATCGAGGACCTCGATGCCCGGGAATTGCTTGACGACCGAGGTAAACCCCTTGGCGCGGCCCTGGGCGCCGGTGTGGCCCAGCGCGCCCTGGGTCATGATCACCTTGCCCTTGCCGCCGAGCTGGTTGACCAGCGCCTGGGTCACCGAGGCGCCCATGAACTCGTTGTCGGGAGCAAGGAACGAATGAACATTGATCTGGTCGAGCGGCGCAATCAGCGTGTCCATGTCGATGACAGGCGTGCCGGCGTCGATCATCTTCTGCACGGGCTGGGTCAGCGTGCCGATGCCAAAGGCCTGGATCGCGACAAAATCCCATTTTTGCGAGGCCATGTTGTCGATCGCCGCGCGCTGCTTGACGGCATCGAGCTGGCCGTCGAACCAGGTGACTTCGACGTTGAACAGTTTGCCCCACGCTTCCGCCGCCTGCTTGCCCTGGGCGCACCAGGTTGCCTGCAGGCCGGCGTTGGAGAAGGCGGCCTTCAGCGGCTTCTCGGACCGCGCCATTTCGGCAGCCAGCGCTGGCGTACTCAATCCGCCAAGCAGCGTCGTTGCGGCGCCGGCGGTCGCGGCCGCCTGAAGTAGGTTGCGTCGGGTGGTAGAGGATTTGTCATTCCCGGACATCGCTTGCTCCCTTGATTCGTTTGTTCTTGACCGCTGGGCGTCATTGGTCCGCGCCGCGGAGGGAAGAAAGTCTGTCACAGTCTCCGTGCCCGCGCCATCCATGCAGTCTCAAACTTTCATCGCATGGGCCGGTTGCGGTGCGGAAAGCGCCCACGCGGGCAATATGTCGCGCGGCCTATGTCGGCGCGGTATCGTGCGCGACCACGGCTTCGATCTCGTCCAGCAGCCTGCGCCAGGCTTCGTCGAACTCGGCGGACCAGTCGGCGCCGAGCAGCTCGCGCAGCGCTTCGGCAATGACGCTGAAAAACGCGGAAAACAATTCGCGCGACGTGCCATAGGCCTCATGCGACTGCACCTCGCAACCGATCATGCGAAAAGTGCCATGACGAGGTCCGGCGAAGTCGAGGATCGCATCGATGGCGAAGGCCAGCATCGAGCCCTTGACATGGCCACTGGTGTCGCGCGCGAACAAAGGCTCCGTCTCGGGATGCGCGTGAAACAGCCGCTGATACACCAGCGGGGTCAGATCCGCGCAACGCTCGGCGGCCAGTTCAAGACTGCGCTGGACTGGATTGATCATTCAGCCGGAAGATATCGGAAAGGTCATACGCACTGCGGCGTCGGCATTCGAGGCGTAGGACATCGCAAAGAGCCTGCCCCAAAAAAAGAAGAGCAGGGTAGCGTGCCCTGCTCGAGAAATTGTGTCGACCCTGTTTTCCCGATTTGAATTGGATGTTGGTTGACGGGCGACGCTGCTTATGCGCGTCAGGGCTCCTCCCGAGACTTGGACCACCAGACTCGCCTTGCGGAAGCCTGGGCCCAAATTCGTAGACCAACTTTTCTGTCTTGTCATCTTTTTCGGCAACGATTGTTCAAATTACCCGCACTCCAGGAAATGTTCGAGAACGCTCCCTTTTGGCTGCATACGACTGCAGTCACTCCCAAAGAGAGGTAATATGGTGAGGTAATGCCTGTGCGCTCGAACTCGATCTGCCTCATCAGCCCAATCTTTGGGCGAAGATATTTTGTCGCGCCCACCCTTGCGCAGAGGTCCGATTTCGATCGCTGCAACGAGTCGCGAGCGTGATGGCCGGTCAAGGGCGGCAGGCGCTGATCGCTCTTTGCGGACAGGCGAACGGCGGCAGGGAGCGATGTGCGATACGAATAAATGCGTGCCCTGCGCGCGAAAATCGCCAGCCAAAACTCGACTTCAACTGACTCGGATGTTAACCAAAGCCATTGGGTGAGCAGGCTTATGCGGCAGCGGCTGCGAAAATTCCTTCCGATCGTTTTGATCGCACTGGCGGTGCAGCTTGCTGCGCCGATCGCGGCCTGTTGGGCTGCCGCTGTTGCAGCCTCCGATCCGCTCAGTTCGCTCGAGATCTGTCACAGCGATCCCACGGTGCCGCCGGGATCGAGTCCGCACGGGCAGGACGGTAGCTGTCCGATCTGTTGCCTGGCTCACGGCCAGGCGTCATTCGACGCACCGCAGCCGGTGGCATTTTCGATTCCTCACATCAATGCTGCGCCTGTCGTCTGGCGCGAGGATGCGCAAGCCGTTCTGCGACCGCGCGACCACTCCAACGCGCAGGCGCGCGGACCTCCGCAATCGGCGTGAGCTTGTGGCCGGAAACGGCCGCTCTATCGTTTTTCCAAGTCGAATCAGTCTTTTCGGAGAATAGCCATGTCCACCCGTTGGGCGTGCGCGGGCCTGTCCGGGCTCGCCGTCGCGCTCGTCTGCGTCCACCAAAGCTCTGCCCACGAAATCGTCGGCAATCGCTTCTTTCCTGCCACGCTCGGGATCGACGATCCCGGCGTCAACGACGAACTCGCCCTTCCGACCGTCGACAGTTTTCATACCGGCGACGACCCGCCGGTGCGGCAGCACGACATTTCTGCCGAATTTTCCAAGCGCATCACCGAGGATTTCGCGATCTCCTTCGGGACCGCCTACACCTTCCTCGACATGATGGATTCCACGGTGCCCGGCGCCAACGGATTTCAGAATCTGGAGACCACGTTCAAGTACCGGGTCTACAAGAATCCCGAGCATGAGTTCGTGATGTCGGTCGGCCTCAGCGTCGAATGGGGCGGGACGGGCTCGTCGAGCGTCGGCGCGGAGGCGTTCAACGTCTACACGCCGACCATCTATTTCGGCAAAGGGATGGGCGATCTGCCCGACAGCCTGTCCTGGCTGCGGCCGGTGGCGATCACGGGGCAGGTCGGCTATGCGATCCCGGGCCAGAACTCGACGACCACGGCGAGCATCGATCCGGATACCGGCGACTTGTCCTTCGACACCGAGTTTCATGCGCGGGTGCTGAACTGGGGGGGAACCATCCAGTACAGCATGCCTTATCTGAAATCGTCGGTGATCGATCTCGGACTGCCGGATTTCATCGATCATCTCATCCCGCTGGTGGAATTCAACATGCAGACGCCGGTGGCCAACACGCTGACGTCGGGGACGCAGACCACCGGGACCATCAATCCCGGTGTCATCTGGGTCGGCAATACCTTCCAGGTCGGCGTCGAGGCGCTGATCCCGATCAACCGGCAAAGCGGCAGCAATGTCGGGGTGATAGGGCAGCTGCACTTCTTCCTCGATGACATCGATCCGCACGGCATCGGCCGGCCGCTGTTTGGGCCCTCGACCGCCGCGGCGAGCCCGTTCGCAAGGAACTGAGCCATGCGACATTCATCTTTGATCTGGACAGCTGCCCTGGCGCTGTCGCTGGTGACAACAGAAGCGCGTGCTCACGCGTTTCTGGACCATGCCGAACCCAGGGTTGGCAACACGGTCGCGAGCCCGCCGCACGACGTGACGCTGTACTTCACCCAAAAGCTCGAGCCGGCCTTTTCGACCATCACCGTCACCAACGCGGCGGGGCAGCGCGTCGACAGCGGCAAGGCGCGCGTCAGCGGCAGCCAGATGTCTATCTCTCTGAAGGGAGGCGGCAGCGGCACCTACCATGTGAACTGGCGCGTGCTCTCGGTCGACACCCACACGACCGACGGCAATTTTACGTTCCAGGTCGGTCAGTGAGCTGGTCGGAGGCAGGGCTCGGCGACGGCCTGATCGCGGTGCGGGCGGTTCATTTTGCCGCGACCGCAGTCACGGCAGGAGCGTTGATCTTTCGCGCCGTCGTCACTGAGCCTGCCTCCGCGGCCGCGCCGGAGGCGGCCACCGTACTCGCTGCGCAGGTCCGGCAGGTGGCATGGACGAGCTTCGTCATCGCCGTGGTGACGGGGCTCGGCTGGCTATTGCTGCTGACCATGCAGATCACGGGTCTTACGTTGTGGGACGCGCTGACACAGCAGGGGCTCTCGACCGTGGTCGAGGTGACGCAATTCGGACAGGTCACGCTGATCCGGCTCGCGCTGGCCGTGCTGCTGGCAATCTGTCTCGCGGCGGAGAGGGTTTGGCCGGTGCGCTGGCTGACGCTGCTTTCTGCGCTGGCGTTTGTCGGCGCCATTGCCTGGACCGGGCATGCCGGCTCGACCGCGGGGAACCTCGGTATCCTGCATCTTGTCGCCGACGTCCTGCATCTCTGGGCCGCTTCGGCCTGGATCGGCGGTCTCGTGTTGCTGGCGGCACTGCTGAAATCGAGCGCCCGCCATCAGTCTGCGGGCTGGCGCAAGCTGGAGCTGGAGGCCGTTGCCAGGTTTTCGGTGCTTGGCATGGTCGCGGTCGCAACGCTGGTGCTGTCGGGCGCGATCAATGCCTGGATCATCGTCGGGACCTGGCGGGTGCTGCTGGCCACCGCCTATGGCCAGCTTCTGCTGGTCAAGATCGCGGTCGTCGTCCTGATGGTCGCCTTTGCCTGCGTCAACCGGTTTTGGCTCACGTCACGGCTCGCAGCGACGGTGGTCGCGGATGCGTCGCGGCAACTGGCGCGAAACAGCGGAGTCGAGTTTGCACTGGGTCTTGCCGTGTTCGCCATCGTGGGCGCGCTCGGCCTTCAACATCCCATGATACACCCCTAAAATTCCTTCGACTGGAGCACGACGCAATGAACATCGATAGTCGCATCTTCAAGCCGCTCGCGGGCCTTGCCATGCTCGCTGCCATGGTGTGCCTCGCGGCGGCGCCGGCGCGCGCCGAGGAGGTCAAGGCCGGTGATCTCGTCATCAGCCAGGCCTGGAGCCGCGCCACGCCGGGTGGCGCTAAAACCGGCGCCGGCTTTCTCACCATCGAGAACAAGGGCAGTGCGCCCGACCGCCTGGTTGCCGTGTCAGGCGACTTTGCCGGCAAGATCGAGGTGCATGAGATGGCGGTCAAGAACGGCGTCATGACCATGCGCCCGGTCGAGAACGGCTTGACCATCGAGCCCGGCAAGACCGTCACGCTCGCGCCGGGCGGCTATCATTTGATGATGCTCGACCTGAAGGCGCCACTGAAGCAGGGCGGCAAGCTGCCGGTCACGCTGCAATTCGAGAAGGCGGGCACCGTCGCGATCACTCTGGACGTCCAGGGCGTCGGCGCCAAGGGTCCGGCCGCCGACGGCGGAAAGATGGACATGAAGATGGACGGCATGAAGAAGATGTGAAGGACTCGGCTCTCATTTGGCGCGCTCCTTCAGGAACGCGATGAGGTCGGCGCGATCCCCTGCCTTGTCGACGCTGAAGTACATTTTTGAGCCGGGAACGAGGACTTCCGGATCGGCCAGCCATTTGTCGAGATTGGCCTCGGTCCAGATGATTTTTGCGTTCTTCAGCGCCTCCGAATAGTCGAAGCCGGGAACGCTGCCGGCCGTGCGGCCGAAGACGCCGCGATGCATCGGGCCGATCTGGTTCTTGTCGAAGGAGTGACAGGCCTGGCAGTCGCGATAGAGGGCCTCGCCGCGCGCGGCGTCGCCTGCCGCCTCGGCGCCAGCGGTCGCCACGGTTGCGATCAGCACGGCGGTCAGGCTGCAAAGCGCCGGACCTGTTGCGTTTCGGACGACGGATGTCTTGACGGCGGTGGGCGATTTGCTGTCCATGAATTCCCCAAAAGCTTCGACTTCGGATCGGCCCAGGGATGAGCAGGGGACGGGGCGGTTTATTCCCGGGGCGCTTCCCGCGGGGTGTTCGGCGCGGCGGGCCGGGTCAAAAAATGCAGAAGAAATCAGCTCTTAGGGCCTTTCCTTCAGCTTCGCCTTGTGTTTTTCCCGGCAATCCGCTTTCACTGCCGCGCCAACCCTCCGATTCCTCGTCCGAGCCCCGTCCCATGCGACTGTCCCGGTTTTTCCTGCCCATCCTGAAAGAGAATCCCAAGGAGGCCGAGATCGTCTCCCACCGCCTGATGCTGCGGGCCGGCATGATGCGGCAGGAGGCGGCGGGCATTTATGCCTGGCTGCCGCTGGGCTTTCGCGTGCTGAAGAAGATCGAGCAGATCGTGCGCGAGGAGCAGGACCGCTCGGGCGCGCTGGAGCTGTTGATGCCGACCCTGCAGCTCGCCGATCTCTGGCGCGAGAGCGGCCGCTACGACGCCTATGGTCCGGAGATGCTGCGGATCGCCGACCGCCACAAGCGTGAGCTGTTGTACGGGCCGACCAACGAGGAAATGATCACCGAGATTTTTCGCGCCTATGTGAAATCCTACCGCAGCCTGCCGCTCAACCTCTACCACATCCAGTGGAAGTTCCGCGACGAGCAGCGCCCGCGCTTCGGCGTCATGCGCGGCCGCGAATTCCTGATGAAGGATGCCTATTCCTTCGATCTCGACGAGTCCGGCGCGCGGCGGGCCTACAACAAGATGTTCGTCGCCTATCTGCGCACCTTCGCCCGCATGGGGCTGAAGGCGATTCCGATGCGCGCCGAGACCGGGCCGATCGGCGGCGACCTCAGCCACGAGTTCATCGTGCTCGCCGAGACCGGCGAGTCCGGCGTCTATTGCGACCGCCAGGTGCTCGACCTGCCGATTCCGGGCGCGGACGTCGACTATGAGGGTGATCTGACGCCGATCATCAAGCAGTGGACCTCGCTGTATGCCGCGACCGAGGACGTCCACGATTCCGAGCGCTTCGTGCGCGAGGTTCCGACCGAGCGCAGGGTCCACACCCGCGGCATCGAGGTCGGCCAGATCTTCTATTTCGGAACCAAATATTCCGACGCGATGAAGGCCATGGTCGCCGGCCCCGATGGGGCGGAGGTGCCGATCCACGGCGGCTCCTACGGTGTCGGGGTGTCGCGGCTGGTCGGCGCGATCATCGAGGCCTGCCATGACGAGGCCGGCATCAAATGGCCCGAGGCGGTCGCCCCGTTCAGGGCTGTGATCCTCAACCTGAAACAGGGTGCCGCGGATACCGACGCGGCCTGTGAAAAACTTTATCGTGAGCTGTCGGAGAGGGGCGTCGATGTATTGTATGACGATACCGACCAGCGCGCCGGCGCAAAATTTGCCGCGGCCGACCTGATCGGCATTCCCTGGCAGATCATGGTCGGACCGAAAGGGCTCGCCGAGGGCAAGGTGGAGATCAAGCGGCGCAGCGACGGCATGCGCGAGACCCTGTCGCCGGCGGACGCGATCGCGCGGCTGGCCGGCGCGTAGCGAACATCGGATCCGTCGGACCTTTGGGATTATCCACCGGGCGCACCCGAATAGGCGGCCAGAACGGCCACATTTGGCCCCGAATCATGGGATTATCGGACGATGGATGGCACCATGAATGAGCACGTCGAAACCGCGCCCTTTTCGGCCTACGAATGGATGCTGTCCGGACGCTATCTTCGCGCGCGGCGCCGCGAAGGGTTCATTTCCGTCATCGCCGGTTTCTCCTTTCTCGGCATCATGCTCGGGGTCGCAACCCTGATCATCGTGATGGCCGTCATGAACGGCTTTCGCAAGGAGCTTTTGGACAAGATCCTCGGGCTCAACGGGCATCTGTTGGTGCAGCCGCTGGAATCGCCGCTGACCGACTGGAAGGATGTCGCCGACCGCATCAGCCAGGTGCAGGGCATCCGGCTCGCCGCGCCTGTCGTCGACGGCCAGGCGCTGGCGTCCTCGCCGTTCAATGCCTCGGGCGTGCTGGTGCGCGGCATCAGGGCTGATGATCTGAACAACCTCACCTCGATCGCCAAGAACATCAAGCAGGGCACGCTCGACGGCTTTGACAGCGGGCAGGGCGTCGCGATCGGGCGACGGCTTGCCGACCAGCTCTCGCTGCATGCCGGCGACAGTGTCACGCTGGTCTCGCCGAAGGGCGCGGTGACGCCGATGGGCATGACCCCGCGCATCAAGCCGTACAAGGTGGCGGCGGTGTTCGAGATCGGGATGTCCGAATATGACTCGGGCATGGTGTTCATGCCGCTCGCGGAAGCGCAGGGCTACTTCAACCGCAACAGCGACGTCACCGCGATCGAGGTCTTCACCACCAATCCCGACCGCATCGACGTGTTCCGCAAGGCGGTGACGGAGGCGGCGGGACGACCCGTGTTCCTGGTCGACTGGCGGCAGCGCAACTCGACGTTCTTCAACGCGCTGCAGGTCGAGCGCAACGTGATGTTTCTGATCCTGACCATGATCGTGCTGGTCGCCGCGCTCAACATCGTCTCCGGCCTCATCATGCTGGTGAAGGACAAGGGCAGCGACATCGCGATCCTGCGCACCATGGGCGCCTCGCAAGGCGCGATCATGCGCATCTTCCTGATCACCGGCGCCGCGATCGGCGTCGTCGGCACCATCGTCGGCTTCTTCGTCGGCCTCATCATCTGCCTGAACATCGAGACCATCCGGCAATTTTTGTCCTGGCTGACGTCGACCGAACTGTTCTCGCCAGAGCTCTATTTCCTCTCCAAATTGCCGGCCGAAATCGATTTCGGCGAGACCAGCGCGGTGGTCATCATGGCGCTGACGCTGTCCTTCCTGGCGACGCTCTATCCGTCCTGGCGTGCCGCGCGTCTCGATCCAGTCGACGCGCTTCGCTACGAGTGAGGGGCTGATGAGCCAGGGGGCGGACGATGTACCGGTCATCTATCTCCACGAGATAAAGCGCCGGTACATACAGGGCGAGGCGCAGCTGACCGTGCTCGACGGCGTCAAGCTCGCTCTGTGGGCCGGACAGTCGGTGGCCCTGGTCGCGCCGTCGGGATCGGGCAAATCGACGCTGCTGCACATTGCGGGCCTGCTCGAAGGCCCCGACGAAGGCGAGGTCTATGTCGCCGGGGCGCCGACCTCGCAGCTCACCGATGCCGAGCGCACCGGTATCAGGCGGACCGACATCGGCTTCGTCTATCAGTCGCACCGGCTGCTGCCCGAATTCACCGCGCTGGAAAACGTCATGCTGCCGCAGATGATCCGCGGCCTGAAACGCTCCGAGACCGTCAAGCGCTCGACCGAGATCCTGGGCTATCTCGGCCTTGCCGAACGTGTCACCCACCGGCCGGCGGAATTGTCCGGCGGCGAGCAGCAGCGCGTGGCGATCGCCCGCGCCGTCGCCAACGCGCCGCGCTGCCTGCTGGCGGACGAGCCGACCGGCAACCTCGATCCGGGGACTGCCGAACATGTCTTCCATGCGCTGATGCAGCTCGTGAAGGCGACGCGGGTCGCGATGCTGATCGCCACCCACAACATGGAGCTCGCCGGCCGCATGGACCGCCGCGTGTCGCTGGTCGACGGCAAGGTCGTCGAGCTGGACTGACGCGTCAGTCGGGAGGGCGACCACAAGGGTGGGTTGTAGGGGCGCCCCTCGTGGGCGCCCTGAGCCCTCCCAGCAAGGGGACCGCAAGGGAAGGGGAGAACATCGTGCTCGCCGAGGCATTGGGTTCGACCAAACCTCATCCAGACTCTCTCCTCAGAGACAGCCTGGATTGCTTCGGCGCAGTGCGCCTCGCAATGACGAAACACCTCTGATTCAATTTTCAAACAGCCTTGAGGCATGGGAGCGCATTCTCGCGGGCGGAAAGCCCCGAGGGATGCGATCAGATTGACCCTCCGAGAGAACAGAGGGCGCAGGGAATGCCGGGTGACGGCCTCACCCATGGCCCCCGTGCAATGAAAAAGCACGGGGAAGGAACCACAGGTTCAGCCGGATCATCCGGCATTCCCTGCGCGACGGTTTACGGCTTATAGCGCGCTCTCCCCGGGGACCGGGCTTTCTTGCCCCCGTCGTCGGCGAAACGTCTTCATCGCCAACTTGACACCAGCGTCGGGGTGCCAGGACCACACGCCTTTGCCGTCCGCGTTCACGGCGCTCGTCTGCGCCTGCTCGCGTCCATCGCAACCCGCCTCACGTTCGGTGACGATTGGCCAAAACGCCCTCTGCCATCGAGGCGGGATGGGGGACTATTGTTCTGATTTTCGGAATATGTCAAGCAAATTCGCAAGGCGGCCCCGGACCGTCGAGGTCAACCTTGAATTACCTGACGAATTTCGATTTTCAGAACCAGCGATTTTTCGGCCTGGACCCTTCGAGCGAGGCCGGGCGTCGCCAAAATCGAACTGATTCGCCCGCCGTCGGGCAAATCACTTGATCTCCAGGCCGTGGCCGCGCGTACGAGCACGCGAGCTTCCAGCCCACGACGATCCGGTCCTGAACCGCGTGACCGATACGCCGGTCTGACGAAAATCGAGACGACAATTCATGCTGCGTCCGGTCGGGACTTTTTCCCGATGCGTGCGGGACATTTTCCGCTGCGTTTTTCTTGAAGCAACGCTGCGCAAAGTGCACCTTGATTGTTCGCTGGCGTGATCGCAAGAATTCGCCGCCGTTACGCCTCTGCGGTGCCTTGCGACGGCAGTAGATGAGCCGTTCGTCACCGGAAGCAGCGAAACAAATTTTGTCATGGCTTGCGTGAGGGCCTGGAGAATGATGATGCGTACCGCTCGTTGTCTGGTGATGCGGCTGGCTGAACCTCTGAAGCGCGCCCGGTGTGGACGGGTGCTTCACGCCATGCTGCTTTCGACTGTTGTTGCCGTTCTTCTGTCAACGGGCTCGTTCGCGGAGGAAGCAGCACCGGCGGCAACGCCGGCAGACCAGCAGAGATCGCTTGGCGCGAGCGTCGCGCCTGCGGCACCGGCCGTCAGCGCAGAGCCGGATCACGCCAGCAACGCGGCTCAGAGTCCGGCGGCTGCGGCTTCCCCTGCCGTGCCTTCCGTCGTTTCCGCTCCGACCGGTCCGAATGTCGGGCCGCTGCCCGACGAACTGTCGCCCTGGAGCATGTTTCTTCACGCCGATATCATCGTGAAGGCCGTCATCATCGGCCTCGCGCTGGCGTCGGTCGCGACCTGGACCGTGCTTCTGGTCAAGACGATCCAGCTGCGTCTTGCGCGGCGCGCGGCGCGCCGGGCCGTGACGGTGCTGATGTCGTGTCCGTCCCTGTTCGCCGGCATCAGGCAACTCGCTGGACAGCGAAGCGCGGTGATCCGGCTTGTTGCGGCGGCCGAGGACGAGCTCGACAGATCGCATGGCCTCTCAGCCGAGGGCATCAAGGAACGCGTGGCCTGGGAGCTGGAGCGGCTGCAGGGCACGGCGGCACGCCAGATCGGGCGCGGCATGGGCGTGCTTGCGACCATCGGCGCGGTCGCGCCGTTCATCGGGCTGTTCGGCACGGTGTGGGGCATCATGAACAGCTTTGTCGGCATTTCCCGCGCCCACACCACCAACCTCGCCGTCGTCGCGCCGGGCATCGCCGAAGCGCTGCTGGCGACCGCCTTTGGTCTCGTCGCCGCGATTCCGGCCGTTGTGATCTACAATGTGTTCGTCCGCTCGATCGGCGGCTACCGCTCCGACCTCACCGATGCCTCGGTGGCGATCCTGCGCCTGCTCAGCCGCGATCTCGAGCGCGACAATCGGGAGTTCGACCTCCGGCGCGGCCCGCGTGCGGCCGACGCGCCGGCGCTGTCGATTGCCCAATCGGCGGAGTGAGGCATGGCCATCAGCTTTGCCAAGCGCGACGACGAGTATGCCGAGGCGCACGAAATCAACGTGACGCCGTTCATCGACGTCATGCTGGTGCTGCTCATCATCTTCATGGTGGCCGCGCCGCTGGCGACCGTCGACATCTCGGTCAACCTGCCGGCCTCGACAGCGGAGCAGCAGCCGCGGCCCGACAAGCCGATCTTCGTCACGTTCAAGGCGGACCATACATTCGCCGTTGGCGACAATGACGTGGCGCGTTCCGATGTCGCCGCCGCGCTCGATGCCGCCACCGGCGCCGATCGTCAGCAGCGGGTGTTCCTGCGCGCCGACCAGTCGCTGCCCTATGGCGAGGTCATGCAGGTGATGAACCTGCTGCGCGACGCCGGCTATCAGAAGGTCGCGCTGGTGGCGCTCGAGAGCAGGAGCGCGCCGTGACCGTCCTCACGATCGATGCCGACCGGCCGGATCAATCCGGCGAGTTCGCTCTCTGGGTTGCGGCTGTCGTCATCGTCCTCGTGCTCCATGTCGGGCTTGCCGTGGCCTATCTCCGGCTGAGGCCGGAGCCGGAGACGCGCGCCGAGGCGCCAGCCTTTGAAGTCGCCTTCATGCCGGCTCAGAATGCGCCGGTTGCACCTCCGTCGATCGACCAGCCGGATCCCGCGCCGACCAAAATGGACCAGCCCGAGGATCCGCCGAAAGAGCTGCCGCCACCGCCGATCCCGGATGAGCCGCCACCGCCTCCACCGCCCCAGGTCGAGGCGATGGTGCCGGTTGAGCCGCCGCCGCCTGCGCCGCTCGTTCAGGCCGAGCCCGTTCCGACGCCCCCGGTGCCCGAGGAGGCAACTGTCGTCCCGCCGGAGAAGCCGGTCGAGGCCCTGCCACCGCCTCCCAAGCCGGCCGTTATGCGCGAGCCGCCGCCGCGCAAGGTGACGCATGACGAAAAGGTGGAAAAGCGCCAGGCGCCGCCGAAGTCGGTCGCCGCGCCGGGAAGCAAGCCCATGCGGGTCGCGGCAGCGCCCACTCCCGGCGCTGAGAGCGAGGGAGCCCGGGTGGGGCGGGAATCCTGGTTGAGCCAGTTCGCCGCACAGATCCAGCGCGCCGCGACCTATGCGACGAACGGCAGCCGGGACACTGGGACGGCGCGCGTGAGCGTAACAGTCGATCGCAATGGACGGCTTACGGCCCACAGCATCGCGCAGACCGGCGGCTCGGCAACTCTGGACCACGCTGCGCTTTCGATCATCGAACGCGCGGCGCCTTTTCCGCATTTCCCTGCCGGCATGACCGAAGCGCAGATCACCAGGATCGTTCCGATTCACCTGAAGCCGCAGTGAGCTGCGGCCTCAGGCTGGCGCAGTATCGGCTATTTCGAGCACTCGGTCAGGTCGGTATCCCTGACCACGAACTGAGCGCCTTCCTTGAGCTCGACGTTCTTGGCGACACAGGTGCGGCCGTTTTTGTCGGCAAACTTGATGTCGTAGTGACCCGACTTGACGCCAACGAGCGTCATGCGCTCGTTGTGATCCACCGCGCCTTCGTCGTCATTCTTGCACTGGTCCGCGCCCCAGCTCTTCGATCCGACCGGCGCAAGTTGCATCTTGACCATGGTCTGCCCGGTCCGATTGAGAAAGAGTGGGCCGTCGTCGGCTCGCGCGGCGGCGCAGGTGATCATGAGGACCGCAAGACAAGTCAAACCACGGCGCATGTAAATCTCCTTCTTGAGACGTTTCGCGTGTTGATGCATCGCCACGTCTCTCACGGCTGACGATGGCGTTTTTCGGAACGTTCGGCCGCTCAAAAATCCTTGCCGAAGCTGGTCTTCACCGCGAGGCCGCGCGAGGCGTTGGTCAATCCGTAGCCGATGCCAAAACTCATCTCGAGACCCATGAACTTGGTGTCGGCCACGGCATAGAGCGTCTGCATCTGCTGATTCCAGGGCAGGATGTAGCCGAGCGGGCCGAGATTGGAGAAGTGCTCGATCCCGACCGTCCAGTTGTTGCTGAGGCGCTTGACCAGACGGAACGAAGGCTCGAAGGCCGAGCCGGCGCCGTCGATGGCGAAGGTCACGTTGGCGTTGAAGATGAACTGCATGTCGTAGGGAAGGTTCACGCCGATGATCGGCGTGAACATCTGGGACACGCGCGGATTGGCTTCCTGCACGAAGCGCGGTCCTGTCGCCATCCTGTTGGCGACGAACAGATCGGGCGTGAGGCCGCCTTGTGGCGCCAGAATCGTGCGCGCGACGAGTCCGACGAAAACCGTCCGCTCGAGCCGGTCACCCTGGATGAAAGTATTTCGGAGGGTCACGCCGCCCGACTGGAAGGAATAACCGGGGACACCATTGTCTATTGGCCCCATCGTCATCGGCATGTTGGCGCGTGCGAAGGCGTAGGGCGCCGTCAGGGCAAACTCATACCATTCGGTCGGCGAGTAGCCGACCTCGGTCTCTCCGGTCACGGCATACTGCGGCACCACGCGCGGACCATTGTTCTGCGCCGGCGGATTGAAAGTCGTGACATAGCCGAACCGCTGCTCGATCTGGTAGTGCCCGGGGGAGGCGGGGTCGTTGCCCTGGATTTCCTCGGCGATGACCGGCAGAGGACCCAGAAGCACCAGACCTGCGGTCATGCACCGCAGAAGTTGCAACCGTCCATCAGCCGATATCTTCACTCGACTTGAATGCATGTCCCCTCCGCTCCCTAAATTTTTTTTAACGAGGACACGCGGCGAAACAATGCATCGGTCTCGGCCGAAACATGACGCAATCAAGGTTCTGCAGATTTGAGCCGCCGCATTCAGTCCGACGATGCGCTGCAACGCCTGCAAATAGGGACATTTTGGCAATGACGTGGGAGTATTGACCGGGACAATGTGACGAGTCCGACCACACCTGTGATTCGATGCAGAGGACTGTGGCAAGCGGTCGACACATTGCGGTCATGGATGAATGCAGTATCGATCCAGCTCTAATGGTGTGGGTCGGGGACGAAAGATGATGCGGTCGGATGGATCCAATCGTTGCATTGATCGCACAGGTAGTGTTTTTGGCGGGCGAGCCAAGGGATCGCCGGGCTCGTGGATCATCGTCGCGAGCGCGATCTTGCTGGCTTCGCTCGTCACGGAAGCTGGACGCGCTCGCGACCTGCCTTGTGCGCCCGGCCATCATTCGGCGCGAGGGCACCACCACAACGCGTGCGTCAGCCGTGCCATGGCGCGCAAGAGCCAACGCTCCGCAGCCGTTGCGCGACCGTATGATTTTCCCAACTCGTACGTGCTTCACGGACCACATTTCTGAGGCAAGGCCACAGAATTTGGTAACGTGATCTCGCATCCTTCCGCAGCCAAGCTTGCGGAGGGAGTTTCCTTCGCGTATGCGACATCGTTGTCTGGAGAGACGTCTCCGGGGTGTCCTGCCGCGTTGCAGGCGCGTTGCGAGCTGGCGCTGCCCGGCTTGGGCCAATGAACAGAAGGAAGAAATCATGAACTGGAAGACTGGAGTCGCGGCCGCCGCGCTGAGCGTTGCCGTCGTGTTCGCCACCGGGCCGCTGGCCACACAGGCTTTTGCGGGTTCGAAGGACGTGTTGAAGTCTGTCGATACCGACAATGACGGCACCATCGACATGGAAGAGGCGAGGGTTGCGGCCAACGCCCTGTTCGATCAGCTGGACCGCGATCACGAAGGGACGCTCGATCGCAAGGAGTTGCGCGGCCATCTCTCGGCCAAGGAGCTGGCTGCGGCCGATCCCGATCACGATGGGACCTTGACCAAGGACGAGTATGCCCATCTCGTCGCGACGCGCTTCAAGGCCGCCGATCCCGACAAGGACGGCACGCTGGACGCCAAGGAGATCAAGTCGATCGCGCGTCTTTTGAAGTAGACGATCGCCGGCTCGCTGCCGAGCCACGTTTGATCGAGCGCGATGGCAGGCTCTGCCGCTGTCGCGCTCGATTCATTTTTGCAGGTGTGACTCACTGCAACATTGAAGAGCCTCGATCTCGACGACCTCAGGGCCTCGGCCGCGTCAGCTCGATGGCCAGCCGGACCAGGTCGGACAAGCCGCGGGCCGCGAGCTTCTGCCTCAGGCGATAGGTGAGATTGACGACCGTCTTGTAGCTGACCCCCAATTTTTCCGCGATCATTCCATAGGCTACGCCTTCCGCCAGCAGGGCGAGCACGTCGCGCTCTCGGGGCGTCAGTGAGCCAAGCGTATCGCCTTGCGCTTCCGAGCGAAGAAGCGCCACCTTGAGCGCAAGCTCCTGGTCGATATAGCGGCGGCCCAGACGAACCTGCTCGACCGCCTTGGGCAGTTCGTCCGGCGGAGCATCCTTGAGCAGGTAGCCCGCGGCGCCGGCCTCGATCGCCGAGGTCACGATGCGCGCGTCGGCATGCATGCTGAAGACGAGGATCTTTGCCTCAGGATGCTCCGAGCGAATGCGCTCGATCAAGGCGAGGCCGCCCCGTTCCTCTCCCCGCAGCGACAGGTCGATGACGACGACCTCGGGTCTATGTTCGAGGAAGGCCCGATAGGCACTTTCCGCATCATGGGCCTCCAAGATGTTCGAAACACCCGACCCTTCAAGCAACTGGCGGCATGCGCTGAGAACGATGGGATGATCGTCGACGAGGAGAACGCCCCTCATGGCGAGGCCGGATCTGATCGGGTGCCGTGCGCGGCATCGATGAAGGTGCGGGGCATGTCGCTGAAAGTCGAAGGAATTACGCCAGGACTGTGATCCCTACGCAGCGGAAATCTGCTTCGGGACAGGAAACGTTCTAAACAGATAGCGCGGTTCGACCGGAAGGGAAAAATGTCCCGGTTTATTGGAGAAAAATGCCCGTTGCGGCGGCGGAAGCGACTCTCTACGAATTTACATGCGTAAACATGCTTCGATTCCGTTTGGTGATTGGGGTTGGCTGGGCGCCCGAACGGCGGTTTCGAAGGCAGTGAGGGGGATGAACTTGACCAGGCTCGATGCGCTCAAGAGCGCACTTCTTTTGACCTGCGCGACCTGCGCCATACTGCCGGGCGCCGCATCGGCGCAGGAGGCCATACCAACCATCGAAGCCGTCGGCGTCGCGCCGGTGCCCGGGGGGGAGATCGATCGCGACAAGGTGCCGTCCAACGTCCAGACGATCACCTCGGGCGATCTCGATCACAGCAAGGCCCCGACGCTGCTCGACGGCATGGTGCAGTCGCTTCCCGGCGTTTCGCTGAGCGACCAGTCCGGCAACGCGTTCCAGCGCAATCTGGATTATCGCGGCTTTTCCGCTTCGCCGGTGCCTGGAACGCCGCAGGGCATCGCCGTCTATCAGAACGGCACCCGCATCAACGAAGCGTTTGGCGACGTGGTGAACTGGGACCTGATCCCCGAAATGGCGATCGCCCGCATGACGCTGATGCCGAACAATCCGCTGTTCGGCCTCAACGCGACCGGCGGCGCCCTGTCGATCGAAATGAAGAACGGTTTTACCTATCAAGGCACCGAGGCGCAGGTCAGTGGCGGCTCCTTCGGCCGGGTGTCGGGCGGCGTCCAGAGCGGCGGCCAGAAGGACAACGTGTCGGCCTACATCGCCGCCGACTATACCAACGACAACGGCTGGCGTGACTTCTCCTCGTCGTCCGTGGTGCGCCGGATCTACGGGGATGTCGGCGTGCGCGGCGACGAGACCGAATTCCACGTCTCCTTCACCGGGGCCGACAACAAGCTCGGCGCGGTGGCCGGCACCCCGATCGAGATGCTCAATCAGCGCTGGTCGAGCGTCTACACCTGGCCGCAGACAACGCATCTGCAACTCGCCTTCCTGCAGGCCAATGGCAAGTGGACGCCGACCGATACGCTCACCTTGCAGGCCAACGCCTACGTGCGCAGTTACCGGGCCTCGCACGTCGACGGCAACGGCTCCGACGCGCAGCCCTGCGACCCGGCCATCGATCCGACGCTCGGCGGCCAGATCTGCATCGGCGACGGCGGAACGCCGCTCAATCAGAACATGCCGGTGTTCAACACCTTCCCGGACAACACGGCGCTCGGCGAGATCGATCGCAACCAGGTCAAGTCGACCAGCTATGGCGGCTCGGTGCAGGCGACCTACACCGGCGAGCTGTTCGGGCACGGCAACCATTTCGTGGTCGGCAGCAGCGTCGATCATGGCAACTCGAACTTCCAGGCCACCTCCGAGCTCGGCACGGTCGATCCGAACACGCTGTTCGTCAACGGCACCGGCGTGTTCATCGACCAGCCCGCGGCCGATGTCGCCCCGGTCAACCTGAACGCCACCAACACCTATGTCGGTGTGTACGCTACCAACACGTTCGACATCACCCAGCAGCTCTCCTTCACGGCGGGCGGCCGCTTCAACTACGCCCAGATCAATCTGAACGACAACACGGGCCTCAATCCGCAGCTGACCAGCAACAACAATTTCCAGCGCTTCAATCCGGTGGTCGGCCTGACCTACAAGATCATGCCGAACATGAGCGCCTATGTCGGCTATTCGGAAGCTAACCGCGCCCCGACGCCGCTGGAACTCGGCTGCTCCGATCCGAACACTCCCTGTATCGTCGACAACTTCCTGATCGCCGATCCGCCGCTGAAGCAAGTGGTGTCGCACACAATCGAGGGCGGCCTGCGCGGCGAGTTGTCGGGCGGCGGTTCGGCCTACGAGGCCGCACCGATGCCCCGCAAGGCACCGGTCAAGGCTGCCGCGGTGGACAATGGCTGGCGGCTGCGCTGGGGCGTCAGCCTGTTCCGCACCGAGAACACCGACGACATCATCAACGTGGCGAGCCTGGCGATCCCTCAGGCCGGCTATTTCAAGAACGCCGGGACCACGCTGCGCCAGGGCGTCGAGGCCAAGGCCGACTTCAGCTGGAACCGCTGGACCGCCTACGCCAACTACACCTTCATCGACGCGACGTTCCAGAGCGATCTGCAAACCAATGACCCCAATACGGGCAACATCGTGAACGTCGTGCCGGGCAACCACATTCCCGGGATCCCGTCGCAGCGTCTCAAGCTCGGTGCGGAATATCAGGTCACCGACGCCTGGAAGCTCGGCGCCGACGTCAACTATGTCGGCAGCCAGTATTTGCTGCGCGACGAATCCAACATCTATCCGAAGGTGCCGGCCTACTGGGTCGTCAACCTGCACACCTCGTACGAGGTGACGAAGAACATCGAGGTGTTCGGGCTGGTGCAGAACCTGTTCAACCAGAAGTACTACTCCGCAGGCACCGTGTTCGATCCGGGTGGCTTCAACAACTCGACGCTCGGCAATGCCAACATCTTCGCCCTCAACGATCCGCGCAGCATGCTGCCGGGCGCTCCGCTGGCCGTCTACGCCGGCATCAAGGCGAGGTTCTGAACGCGCATTCGCTCGAAGCACGCAAGGGCGCCGCGGACCATGTTCGCGGCGCCTTTTTATTTCTGGCGTTCGGAAATCGCGGCGACCTGAGAGGTCGGATTTTCGACTAAATGCGAAGCTCTCGCGTGGGACCTCACTCCCGAAATCGAATGGGCATTTTCCCGTGCTCGCATGCCGAAATCCCGAGCGGGAAATCGCTGCCGGCTTTTTTGGGAAATTATCCCGCGCCATCGAAGGAGATGCTCATCGCTACGCGTCACTTTCGATGATGCCAATTCGAAATCCGAGATAGATCGCGCATGCGCGACGTCGTCTCGAATTTTCGCCATAGATATCGCTGAGCAATTGCCATCAAAGGTTGATAACGAAGAGGCCTCCTCATGCCCGGCAGAATCTCATCGCCATTGTCGATCATCCTGGCTCGGAGGTCTGGTCGAAGCCATCGTCTCAAGCTCGTTCGCGCGCGATGGGCATGCACGATGAAGCGATGGGCTGACCGGCAACATCGCATCGTCGTCGCGGCGCTTGCTCTCGCCGTCTGCCTGAGCGGTCATGCGCTGAAGCCCCATGCGGCGGCTGCGCGCGACCTCGACGGACGCTATGCGAACTCGCCGCTCAAGAGCTGGTTCGAAGGCCTGCATTCGCGCAAGGGGCCTTGTTGTTCGGACGCGGATGGGACGGCGTTGTCGGACGTCGACTGGGAAGCCAGGGACGGCCACTATCGCGTGCGCATTGAAGGCCAGTGGTGGGACGTTCCCGAGGAGGCCGTGATCAGGGAGCCCAACCGGTCTGGCCGGACCATGGTTTGGCCGGTCTACTATCGTGAGCTCGACAGTTACCTGCGTGTCGAGGTCCGCTGCTTCATTGCAGGAAGCATGAGTTAGGATGCGGTTGGTAGCGATCTGCCCCGGTGCAT